>FLNX01002265.1_pt1 | contig 20044 bp, 15 predicted proteins | sample 1140341 | NCBI WGS metagenome assembly FLNX01 (sample SAMEA3878208, study PRJEB12797) | bioreactor metagenome | biome: Moose rumen | place: Sweden | collected 2011-10
GGTATCGTTGCCCGTGTTCCCGAAAATCGAATCATCGCCCGCACCGCCCAAAAGGGTATCGTTGCCTTTGCCGCCTGTAATTGTGTTATCGAGCGCGTTGCCCGAAATTTTTACGGCTTTCGTTCTTGAGGCGGCGGTAACTGTTTTAATCGCCGAGCCGACCGTTACGGGAGATTTTGTTAAATTTGTTACGGTTAAATTCGTCAAGACTCCGACCATCGTTGAAAAACTTTTGCCCGCAGGATTAATCATGTTGAGATTTTTTCCTTTAGCCTTTTTAATCGTCAAAGTGCCCGCGTCCGTCGTTAAAATTACGTCCAAACCGTTCAAAGCAGTATCGGAAATGTTTGCGCCGAGAGAAATTTTTTCGGTAACCGCATAATCGGAAATGGTATCGTTGCCGCCGCTGTAGATGAAGAAATCTTTTCCGTTTCCGCCCGTCAAAGTGTCGTTACCTGCGCCGCCCCACAAAGAATCCTTGCCGTTATTGCCCGAAAGTTTATCATCGCCCGCGCCGCCGAAAACAGAATCGTTACCTGCCTCGCCCGTGATTGTATCGTCGGCTGAACCGCCGCTGATTGTATTCGCAAGCGTGTTGCCGGTGATTTTTGTTGCTTTTGTCCTTGATGAGGCGTCAACATTCTTAATCGCTGAGGCTATTGTAACAGAAGAATTTGTTGATTCATCTGTTATTAAAATCTTTGACTCGTCGATTGTGTTAAAAAATATTTCTACGGCTGATTTTGCCATCAAATAATCTCTATGTCCGACACCGGGAACTGTTGAAAGTTTCCAGTTGAATTCAAAACCCAATTCTTTAGCTTTATCAGCCATTTTTTGATAAAAATTTTTGCCACGTTCAAATCGATTCATTCCTTGCGCATCAGCTTCTGCAGTTACTCTTAAATTAGAATCTCTAACGGTATCTTCCTCGCCCAATAAAACAACAAGCGGCTTTGAAAAAATGATCTGATATTCTTTATTGCTTAGTGATACGCCAGACATACCGTAAGGAAAAGGTATCGTGCTGTCCGGCATGGTATACCATCCAGCATTTGCAGAAACAATTAAATCAAAATTTGTATCTCCATCAAAAATAACATATCTGTGCACAAATTGTGCTCCGGCTGAATGTCCATAAAGTAAAGTATTGCTTTTATGTGAATCAAACTTAATTTTTACGTCGTCAACAATTCTATTTATCGCCGGAAACAGCCAGTCTTCCTTATCTTGAAGTTCTCCTTTGCCGTTAGTCGAGCTCATAATATTCCCAATGTTATAATATCTGCTGCCTGGATATTTTTCATTTGAAAACTCAGGACATATAATCAAGATATTTTTTTCATTTGCATAGTTCGTCCAGTCTTCCAAATAACGTTCAGCATCGCGATTGGTTCCGTGCATAACAAAAGCTATTTCGTCTCCTGATTTCCATGTTGTCGGACGAAAATAGTAAATGTTTATTGGATCATCTGTAACACCTGTTTTTTCTTCAAATTGATATACACCTTTTCCAATTAAATTATCCATAAAGAACGCCTCCTTAACTAAAAAACTGTTTAAAAATCTCTCTGACCATGTAAAAACTAAATCTGCGCGGATTTTATCAAAAATTCTCTGTCTTGTAAACGAAAAACTCCTCTGAATCGTAAAGGAGGATTATTTTTTTTGATTTGAAAGGAGTAAGTCGGGCTTGAAAGAGATTTTGGAGATTGAAAAGGAGTTTGAAATGAATTTTGCCGCTGAAAATGACTTTGCAACCGATTTTAACTGTCGAGATTGATTTTGAAAGAGATTTTGACGGCTGAAAATGATTTTGACGCCTGCGCGGCGGCTTGAAAGAGATTTTTGCGGTCGAGATTGATTTTGAAAGAGATTTTGAAGTTTGAAAATGATTTTGGAGCTTGAAAATTGATTTGAAGAGCGATTTTGAGGGGCAAAATAAAAATTACCAAATATGGGAATTTTCATTTCGTAAGAATGGCGTTGTAATACGGCTTTTTCTGCACCTGCGATTTTTAGGAGTGATTTGGAGCCGGGATTTACACTTTCCGTTATAACGGATTTTGTGAATACACGATAAGGCGGGCAATTTGACACTGAAAAAATTTTGTGCTATTTTATTCGCGCCGCACGACGAGGCAACTAATCGGGCAACCGAGCCGAAGTCGGCGAGTTCATCCGTGTGGAGGTGTTAAGGTTGTACGCAATTATCAAAACCGGCGGCAAGCAATACAAAGTCGCCGAAGGCAACGAAATTATCATCGAGAAGCTTGACGCAGAAGAAGGTTCTTCCGTCACATTCGAGGAAGTTTTGGCGATTGGCGAGGGCGAAGAAATTAAATTCGGTCGTCCGCTTATCGAAGGCGCAAAAGTTACGGGCTCCGTCGTCAAAAACGGCAAAGGTCCCAAAATTCGCATCTTCAAATACAAACACAAAACCAATTATCGCCGTCGTCAAGGTCATCGCCAACCTTTTACAAAAGTAAAGATTGAAAAAATCGAGGGCTGAACAATGATTTCTGCGGAAATTTATACGCAGAGTGACGGCAAAATTGCGGCTTTCGTACTGCGCGGACATAATGACGGCGGCAAAGGCGGGCACGGTTACAATGTTCACTGCGCGGAAGTTTCGGCACTTTCTCAATCGGCGCATTTCGGCATCAGAAAATATCTGAATCGCGAAGTTGCCGCTGAAAATCACGAACACGGCGGCTTGGGCATAGAACTTAAAGAAGCTCCCGACGAATTGACTGAAGCTGTTTTTCAAACCATGATGATTGGTCTGCGCGAAATTGAAAAAATCTCTCCGCAAGCCGTCAAAATTGAAATGCGCGAGATGGATAAATCGGCGGAAGAAAATCTTCAGAGCAAAATCAAAAGTATGAAGCCGTCGCCCGTAAGGGATTTGCCGAAGTTGAATATTTCGGATGTCAAAATCCGCGCAGATATTTATCTTAATGACGAAAAAAAAATTGTCGGCTTTTCGATTGAGGAACGCAAAAATAAGGCTAAAGAATTCAAAATTTATCGCGCCGGCATTTGGATTTTGGTAAAATCCGCATTTTCTTGCGTCAAGGATTATTTGAAACACGATTTGAGATTCAAAAACGAGCCGCGCCGACTTGTGGTGAAGTTGAAAAGTTCTCCCGACGAAGTTACCGAAGCCGTTTTTCAAACCATGCTTATCGGGCTGTTGGAAATTGAAAAAAAAGTTCCGCAAGTCGTCAAGGTTGAAGAAAAAATCATCTCGGAGGTGAAATAAATGGATTTCCAATTTGATTTACAACGCTTTGCACATAAAAAGGGCGTTAGCTCCACTCGCAACGGGCGCGACAGCGAATCAAAACGTTTGGGCGTCAAGGAACAGGCGGGTACAATCGTTACGGCGGGCAGTATTTTGGTTCGTCAACGCGGCACGCATTTCCACCCCGGCTTGAATGTCGGCAAGGGCAAGGATGATACTCTTTTTGCAAAAATTGCGGGCAGAGTCGCCTTCGAGCGCAAAGGACGTTACAACAGAAAAATCAGCGTCTACGCCGTCGAACAGCAAGCGCAAGCTTAAAATTTTTTGTTGACAATTATTTGAAGGCGTGCTAATATTCCCCTTGCGCCGAAGTGGCGGAATTGGCAGACGCAGCAGACTCAAAATCTGCCGTAGGCAACTACGTGCCGGTTCGAGTCCGGCCTTCGGCACCAAAACGAAAATTAAATATCGGAAATAGAAAAATCCCTTCGAGAAATCGAAGGGATTTTTCCTTTTGACACTGTGTTGTAAAAAAATCTAGTTCCTAATTCCTAGTTCCTATGAAATTTTTGTCCGACGGCAAGATTTAAACGCTCAGCCTCGCCGCTCGGAAGCTCCAACGCCGCCCATGCCCCGAAACAAAAACTCATGCCAAGCCACGGCGAGACGTTGCGGGCAATTTTTTTTATGCAAAATTCCTTATCGAGATAAACAACGTCAATCGCAAAACGCATAAAGAGCATATGAATGCTGTTGCAGGGCGCAAGAAGCAAGCCGTGCCCTTTGTCCAAATTTTTTCTGCCCATAAGCCCGATCAAGCGACTGAAAAAAGTTTCGGCGATCTCAATCTCAAGCGTCGCGCCGTTTATAAAAAATTTTTCCATAAAATCACCTTAAAAATCTTATTAAAATAATCAGCGCAATTCCAATCGCCAATAAGACAAATAAAATCGGCAATGCAACAAAAAACATCAGCGCGGCGAAGGCAACTCCGATTAAAATTGCGGCGATTTGTGCAAGACGGTTGCCGTCAAAAAGAGCGCGAATAAACGATCCGACAAGCCGCGAGGCAAAACTTGAACCGCCATAATTTATGTAAGTCCTGCGCGTCGTGTAATCATAATTTCTTCTTTGCTCGCGAAAATTTTCTTCTTTAGCCTGCCCGTCCGTTGAATCCGCGTCAATCGTCACGCCGTCGAAGAAATTTTTTTCCATGCGAGTCATTTCGCGGACGTTGCCTTCGGTATTCACGTAGCCGCAAAAAATACAACGCATCGAGTTCCCCAATTTTTTTCCGCATCGCCGACATTTCATTTCAATCACGCTCCAAAAAAAATATCTCCGCCGATTTTATCAAGCGAAGATATTTTTTGCAACTTTTTAAGATCAGAACTGATTTAGTTTCATTAAATTGCCGTGTACAATCACAGCAACGGCTCGCCCTTTCAATTCGCGTCCGATAAACGGCGAGTGACTCCCTTTGGTATAAAAATTTTTCGCGTCAACCGTCCAAACAAGTTCGGGATCAATAATCGTAATGTCGGCGGGCGCGTCGATTGATAAAGTTCCCGCATTCAAGCCGAAAATCTGCGCGGGCTCGGCTGTCATTTTTGAAATCAAAGTTTTTAAGTCGATTTTTCCCTTGTGATAGAGTTCGGTAAATAAAATTCCCACGCTCGTTTCAAGTCCGGGAAAACCGCTCGGCGCGTAAATGTATTCGCGATCTTTTTCTTCGGGCGTGTGCGGAGAATGATCGGTAACAATCGCATCAATCGTGCCGTCAAGCAAACCTTCCAACACGGCGTCACAATCTTTTTGCGTGCGGAGCGGCGGATTAATTTTCGTCGAGGCGTCGGCAGGATTAACCAAATCGTCCGTCATCGTCAAATGTTGCGGAGTAACTTCCGCCGTGACTTTGACGCCGCGTTTTTTAGCCTCGCGAACAATTTCGACTGCCCGCGCAGAGCTTATATGGGCAATGTGAACGCGCCCGCCCGTGTATTCGGCAAGCAAAACGTCTCGCGCAACCGCAATATCCTCCGCAACCGTCGGACGCCCTTTCAAACCCAAAATCGCAGAATTTTTTCCCTCGTTCATGACGCCGTCTTTAACCAGCGAAGTTTCTTCTTCGTGACAAATGATAACTTTGCCGGTGTCATGAAGATAATCGAGCGCGTTCAGGAAAATTTTCGCGTTATCGTCAAAATGTCCGTCGTCGCTGAAGGCAATCGCGCCCGCCGAGATCATGTCGCGCATTTCGGCAAGCTCCTGCCCCTGCTGATTCTTCGTGACCGCGCCGATAATTTTTACATTTATAATGCCGACTTCTTCGGCGCGTTTAACCATTGAACGAACCAGAGCCGCATTGTCCACAACGGGCGAAGTATTCGGCATTGTCGCAACCGTCGTAAAGCCGCCCGCAACTGCCGCCTTCGAGCCGCTTAAAAAATCTTCCTTGGCTTCCTGTCCCGGCTCGCGAAAATGAACATGCATATCGATTAAACCGGGCGTCACGATTTTTCCCGCCGCATTGTATTCGTAGTCGACAGAAAATTTTATGTCGGGCTTAACCGCCGCAATTTTCCCGTCGATAACCAAAACATCCGCCGTGCCGTCGAAATTATTCGCAGGATCAATCACGCGCCCGCCGCGAATCAAAAGCGTTGTTGAAATATTCGACTCCAACTTTTTAATTTGCCACGTTTGATTTTTCATTTCGCGCCGCCTCCGTTCAAAGTCAAGTCAAGCAAAGCCATTCTGACTGCCACGCCGTTTTGAACTTGTTCCTGTATCGCCGATTGTTCGCAGTAAGTCACTTCTGACGAAATTTCCAAGCCCTTATTCTGCGGACCGGGATGCAAAATTAAAACGTCGTCTTTGGCGAGCCGCAAACGCTCTTCGTTTATGCCGAAAACCCGCGAATATTCTCTTGTCGAAGGGAAAAGCCCCGCTTGTTGCCTTTCAAGCTGTATTCGCAAAATATTTATCACGTCGGCATTTTTTATCGCGTCTTCAATGTCTTCATGAATTTTTACGCCGTCGAACTCGAAAAATCTCGGCAGAAGAGTTTTCGGACCCGCCAAATGAACTTCCATTCCCGTTTTTGTCATTGCGTAAACGTCCGAGCGGGCAACGCGGCTGTGCAAAATATCTCCGACTATCGCGACTTTCAAACCTGCCAGCCGTCCTTTGCGCTGTTCAATCGTGAATAAATCCAAAAGTGCTTGCGAAGGATGGGCATGTGCTCCGTCGCCCGCGTTGATGATTATCGGCTTGACAACTTTTGTTGCAAAATCCGCCGCGCCTTCCGCTTTGTGCCGCATAACAATCGCGTCAACGCCCATTGCCTCAATCGTTTTGAGAGTATCGCGGAGACTTTCGCCCTTGACGATTGAACTTGTGCCGCTGTTAATGCTGACAACGTCCGCGCCGAGATATTTTCCCGCCAATTCAAATGAAGTCCGCGTTCTGGTTGACGGCTCGTAAAAAAGATTGACAATCGCCTTGCCGCGCAGGTTCGGCAATTTTTTTTCGCCGCCGCGTCGAATTATCTGTTTCATCTTGCGAGCCGTGTTCAAAACCAAACGAATTTCTTCCGCCGAAAAATTTTCAAGCGCGACAATGCTTTTGCCGAATAAATTTGTTGCAGAATCTCTTTCCAAAAAGCTCACCCCTCCGAAATAAATTTATTTGTTGATAAAAATTCCTCCGAGAATTAAAGCAAGCGCGGGAATTACGGCGGGCGAAAGTTCTTCGCCGAAAATCAGCGTCGAGATAAAAATTGCCAATATCGGAACCAAATATGCAAGATTCGCCGTCCGCGCAGTGTTCGACGTTTTTTCAAGTGCAAGTGCCCAAGTTAAATATGCAACCGCGTCAATCATAACGCCGAGCCAGATTAAGCCGATAAATTGCCCGACGCTCGGCATTATCCAACTTTCAAAAAAATATCCCGAAAAGCCCGCGCAGATTGCCGTTGTCGCCCAGATTATCATCATCGCAAATTTTTGTTCGAGACGAATTTTTTTGTTCAGCACGGAAAATAATCCGTAACACGCCGCCGCAATTACGCAACTCAATGCGCCAAAGATTTTTTCTGAAGAAAAATTTTCCTCAATGCCGCCGAACATTACCAAGACGACGCCCGCAAATGACATTCCGACCGCCAAAATTTTTCGCCGCGTCAATTTTTCGCCCAAAATCTGGCACGAAAACAAAACTATCATCAATGGCCACAGATAATTTAATATGCAAGCCTCTTGCGAAGACAATCTGTCCAATCCGTAATAAAAAAACGCCGAGTAGAGAAATAATCCCAAAAATCCCAGCCAGCTTGCAGTGAAAATTTTTTCTGCCGATAAATTTTTCAGTCCGCCGCGCAAATTCACCGCAAGCAAAAATAAAAATGCGAACAAGCTGCTTAAAGCCAACGTTTCAAAATTCGGCAGGGCATTCAATAAATCTTTCGTCAGCGCGGGCATTGCTCCCCACAAAATCACCGTCACTGCCGCGTAAAAATTACTGCTCAAAAAAACTGCTCCCTTATTCCTCGAAACCACTAGTCCATAGTTCCTAATTCCTAGTTCCTAAAATTTATTCTGCCCGCGAAAATTTTTTCCTGCAAAAAATAAGAGCCTCGCAAGCTCAAATGCGGCTCATAAAATTCCTTAGAACCGGTGTTCATAAACGCTTAAGTAAAATGTGAATATGAGAAATCTTAGAAAGTGTGTTAGTAAAAAGAAAGATATGAGAAATTGCAAATGGGAAAAGCGCGAATTGGTCAATGCAGTGCTGTACTTATTGAAAACAGGCTGTCAGTAAAGCGGCAGATAGTCACCGATGAGCTTGGCAATCTTCTGGCAGTGTGATTCACAAACCCAATTTGCACGATACAAAAACAGGCTATCGGGTAGCAACTTTGGCGACTTTCACTTATCCGACGTTGGAAAAAATATGTGCAGCGGTTATCGCGGCTCCTTTGTCTACGAGGCTTACAAATATTTCGCTTGAGAGAACATTTGCTTGGCTCAATCCTTCACGGCGACTAAGCAAGGATTACGAGCTAACTGCTACTTCTGCAGAGACCATGATTAAGATTTCTCATATTCACACTTTACTTAAGCGTTTATGAACACCGGTTCTAAGATTTTACATCTGCAAAGGCAAATCTCAAACCACCGGCTGTTTTTCTTTTACCCGCACAGACGTAACTGATACTCGATTGATTAATATTCAATTTTTTAACGGCTACGGTAATAGATTCAAATTTTTCATTTGTATCAAGACAAATTACACTGCGACGAAGTCTTTTTTTGGAACGTAAATTTTTCTTTTCTCATGTGGCACATCTGCAAAAACAAATTTTAATCCCCCGCTGTTCTGCGTTTACCTGAACAAACATCGCTAATACTGTTTCGATCTATTCCCAAGTTCCTTGATGCGGCATGAATAGACGGAAATTTTTCACCTGTATTAAGACAAAGTACTTGGCGCGGTTTAATATTTTTCGGAACTAAAAAACTCTGATCCTTAACGGGGTTGTCGGAAAATGTAAATGTCAGTCCTCCTGTGGTTTTCAACCGACCATTACAAACCGAGCTGACACCTGATGTAACAAGACCAAATTTTTTTGTTGCCTCTGTAACGGATTTAAATGTTTCGCCTGTATTTACACACATTACAGATTTGTCTTTGCCTTCAATACGAATTATTTTGTCGACAAACTGACTTTTAGCGTGCAGATGTTGAGTGATTCGTGCGCAAAGTTTTTGCATTGTTTGACCGACATAACAAAAATCAGTCGGACGGTGAATGATGATGTAAATCACCATTGATAAATTTCGTATACTCGGATGAATTTCCATAACCCTGCTCCTTTCATTGACACTTGCGGGCAGGGTTGATAAAATGTTATTGACAGCGAAGACCCTGTACCGCGTTTAAACTTAATTATTCAATGCAAATTTTTCGAGGCGCGGCTCCGATTTTTTACGGCGCGGGCTTTGTCACGCAAGGCAAATGGTGGCAACTCGGATTCATAATGGTCACAGTCAACTTGGTAATTTGGTTCGGCATCGGAAGTGCTTGGTGGAAAGTTATCGGCTTGTGGTAATTTTTGAGATAAAAAAAGTGCCCGACTCTTTTTTGAGCCGGGCATTTTTTATTAAAAATTTTTCTACAGAGGATTTTTGCAAAAGTCTATGAATGCCTGCGCGGCTTTCGAGACGTAACGTTCTTTTTTCCATGCAAGCCCGATGTCAACAAAAATCGGTTCGCAAAAAGGAATTGTCTTTATGTCCGAAGAATTTTTGCATATGAAGTCGAGCAGAAAAGCAATTCCGACTTCGTGCGCAACGAGCCCTTTTATCGTGACAATCTGGCTTGATTCAAGGACGGTGCGCGGAGAAATTTTCAGCGCGGACAATTTATTCTGAACGACTTCGCGCAGATATGCTCCTTCTTTCATCATGATTAAATCTGAAGCGGCAATGTCTTCCGCCGTAATTTCGTATTTTTCGGCGAGCGGACTCGTCTGCGAAACACAAACCATCAGTTGATTGCGACTCATTTTTAAGAAATTGAGATTGGGCGTTGATTCGGGGACGATTATAATTCCAAAATCGAGTGCGTCGCTCTCCAATTTTTCTCTGATTGACAGCGAGCCTTCTTCGTAAAGTAAAACGTCAAGGTGCGGATGAATTTGTCTGAAGCCGGAAAAAACTTTCGGGAAAAGATATGCGCCCATCATCGGCGGAATTCCGATTTTGATTGTGCCCTTCTGCAACTGCTTATAATCGTTGACTTCAAGGACGGCGTCTTCAATATTTCTCAATGCGATTTCGATTCGGCGCAAGAAAACTTTTCCTTCGGGCGTCAAAGTCAGTTGTTTTTGACTTCGATCGAAAAGTTGCACGCCCAATTCCGCCTCCAATTTTTTTATCGCGACGGTGATATTTGGTTGCGAAACTCGGAGTTTCTGTGCGGCGCGAGTGATATTTTTCAGACGGCTTGCCATCTGAAAGTATTCCAGTTGTCTCAGCTCCATTTTTATCACTTCCTTTGCCAAAAAAATTTTATCTATAAGTGCAATTTATATTTTACAACGTCAAGATTTACCTTGCAACTTAAATCTTCTTTTCTTTGTTGCGCCAAAGAAAAGAAGCAAAAGAAACGCGCTTTAACCGGCAATGAAACATCCTGTTTCAGTTGCCGGCGACCGCCCATCCTTGGGCGGTCGGGTCTTCGCTAACTGCAATGTTTCAAAGTTTTTTGGAGGATAAGTTATGATTGAACTCTTTAATGTCGAAAAATTTTTTGGCGAAGTGCGGGCTGTCGACAAGTTGAGTTTCAAAATTAATCACGGAGAAGTTTTCGGGCTTTTAGGCAAAAACGGCGCGGGTAAAACCACGACAATAAAAATGTTGACTCTTCAACTCAAGCCGACGGCGGGCGAAATTTTTTTTGAAGGAAAACCAATTTCGGGCAACGAAATTTTTATAAAAAGTTTGCTCGGAGTGGTGCCGCAACATTTGAATTTTGATCAAGATTTGACGGTTGAAGAAAATTTGGAGCTCCATGCGCGTCTTCATCACATGAAAAAAATTTTACGGCAAGAAAGAATCGATGAACTTTTAAAATTTGTGGAGCTTGAAAGAGTTTGCAAATCTTTCGTCAAAGAATTATCGGGCGGCATGAAAAGACGCTTGCTGATAATTCGCGCCTTGATTCATCAACCGAAAATTTTATTTCTGGACGAACCGACGGTTGCCCTTGATCCGCAAGTCCGCCGCAAAATTTGGGAGCTGATAAAAAATTTGAAGGCGCAGGGAATTACAATCGTGTTGACGACGCATTACATTGAAGAAGCCGAATTTTTATGCGACAGAGCGGCAATTTTAAATCGCGGAAAGTTGGTCGCGCTCGACACGATAAAAAATCTCTGCGCGGGAAAATCATTGGAAGAAAAATTCATGGAGTTGACAAAATAAAAATTCCCCGCCGTTTTGGCGGGGAAATTTTTTTATGCATATATGACGGGGAAAACGCCCAGATTTTTCAGCCAAATACTTTTATCATAAACGGCTTTGATTGATTCGCGAAGTGCCTCGTCGCCGGCGTCGGTTTCAAGGTCGAAGAAAAAAATGTACGCGCCCAAAATCGTTCGGGCGGGACGTGATTCAATGCGAGTCATATTCACGCCGCGCTTTGAAAATTCTTCCAAGACTTCGCAAAGAGAACCTGCACGGGAGCCGTCAATCTGACAGATAATCAAAACTTTGTCGCCGTCAAATTTTTCAATCGGAGCGGCGTCGCGAGGCTTGTAACGAATTTCAAAAAATCGAGTTGAGTTATTCGGATTGTCTTGAATATTTTTCGCGGCGACAGTCAAGCCGTTCAATTTTCCCGCACGTTCTGTACAAATGGCGGCGCAATTTTCATCGGATTCTGCAACGAGTTCTGCGGCGCGAGCGGTTGAAGTCGTCGAGATAATTTCTATGTCGGGGAAATTTTTTCTGAGAAATTTTCTGCACTGTGCCAGCGGTTGAGTGTGCGAGAAAATTTTTTTAATCGCTTTGACTTCGACAAGCGGTTTCGTCATCAAAAAATTTTTTACCTGCCAAACCAATTCGCGAGAGACGGTTAAGGTATCGCTCCTTGCCAATGTGTCGAGCGTGATATTTATCGAGCCCTCCAAAGAATTTTCTACGGGCACAAGTCCCGCGTCCAAATTTTTTTCTTTGACTGCCGTCAACACGTCGAAAATGTCCGCGCAGATTTCCAAGCGAAAATCTTCGTGCAAAAATTTTTTCAGCCAAAGAGCCGCTTCTTCCGAGTGCGTGCCCTTCGGTCCCAGTACTCCCAATGTTTTCATGTCAATCACCTAATCAAATTTCAATTTCATTAGTTCGGGATACTTATCGCCGATTGATTGCGAAAGTTCTTTCGGCTTGAGAATGTCGATAACAGGTTGCATTACGCGGAAAAATTCTTTATCATCTTGAAGGAGCGTAAGAATTGCCGCAGTGTTCGCGGCGTCGGCAAGTGCCGTGTGCTGTGTGCCTTCAAAATCCCGATTCATCGCGCCGATAGCATGTTTAAGCGCAAGGGAATTATGCAAACCGATTCTGTCATCGAAAGCTTTTTGCAAATCCTGCCACTGCCGCTCCAATCTGCCGATTTTATATTCGGGCATTTTCAAAGCGCACTCGTTCTTTAGTTGATTTATATCCGAATTGCTCCAAGAATAAAGCGTCATGTCCCATGTGCCGATCCAATTCATGAAATTTTTAAACGCTTCGGGGAAAAGCGGCTTGTCGGCGACGGTTTCATTTGTAATGCCCGTCAATTTGGTTATGTGCTTGGTTATCTCGCCGAATTGCGGGCGAACATAACATTGAAACTCGGCGAACTGCTGATAATTTTCGTCGAGCTTGACTGCGCCGATTTCTATAATCTCGTCGGTTGTGAGTCGGCGAATGTCCTTGAAAGTTTTGCTGACGGGATTCATTTCCAAATCAATCACTACATGAATCAAAATTTCAACCTCCCAAAAAATTTTCTTTTGCTAATTCTTGTTGGCTTTGAAAAGTTCCTGCCGCGAAAATTTTTTTAATTGGGAATTCGTAATGCAGAAAATAATAGCGGGTGGTGAAGACACGGGCGCACATGGATGTGCGCCCGCCGGCAACGAAAACAGGATGTTTTCTTTGCCGGTCTAAGCGCTTTTCTTTTTGCTACTTTTTATTTGGCGCAACAAAGAAAAAGTAGATCCTATTTGCAAAAAAGATTTTTGAAAGAATCGAAGTCACGAATAGCCGAGATGGTTTTGCGTTTCCACTTTAGGAAAAAGGGGAAAAAAACCTGCTCCTCGTGTTGAAGAGCAGGTTGAAAACTTTCAGCTTACAGGTTTAAGGATTTATTTCTGTCGTTAATTTCGATTAAACCTTATTCGTTAGGTTTTTGAGTTGTGAAATCATCGCGGTCACTGTTGACGTAGTAGGTTTGATCTCCGAGAACCACGCCGACGCTCTTGCCTTCGTCGTTGATGGTAAGCTTGCCGCCATCGTTGAAGTTAATCGTAATTGCGCCGTCCTTAAATTCGGTGCCCGCAAGATTTTCAAGCGTGACTGCAGAGAGATACACAACGTCGCCGTCGTTGACGCCTTCGATTGTATCGTTGCCGTTGCCGTTGGTGTAGAAGAACATGTTCGCGCCTGCGCCGCCGACAAGGAGATCGTCGCCTCCGTCGCCGCCCCACAGACTGTTCTTGCCTTCGCCGCCGTAAATCGTGTTGTTGGTTGCATTACCAGCCAACTCGGCATTGCCGTCGAAGTCGCTTGCGTCAATCGTTCTGATGTCGCCGATAAAGGTATTGCCCTTCATGCCGGGAGCTCCGAGCCAGATGTTGGCTTCGGTTGCAGTCTCGTTGTTGACAGTGATAGAGGCATTCTTACCGGTTGCCACAAAGAATGTTGCGTCGCCGTCATAGGTAAGATCGGTCTTGTTGACTTGTGCAATTACGTCGTCGGTGACATACATGTTCTTACCGACTGCGCCTTCAACCAACGCTCTCTCGGTTGCGGTACCTGCGCGGTTGCTGACTTCGAGAACAACATCTTCGTCGCCCTTAATGTAGACGTTGGAAATAAGGTTTTCTTTGGTGTCGATCTCGAACACGTCAGCCAATGAATTATCTTCGACATCGCTTGCGAAAGTGAATCCTTGAATCGTGTTTTGAGCACCGTTCGACGCACCGAGTACCAAGAATGCAGTTCTGCCGTCTCTGTCGTCTTCGTCGTAGCCGACCAACAAGTTCTTGCCGCCGCCGCCGTAAAGCGTCGAGTCGCCCAAACCTGCATAAAGTGTTTCATTGGCGTCGGAGCCTCTGATTGTGGTATCGTATTCGCCTGCTTTGAATACGTTGAATCCTTTGAAGGTTGCTTCGTTGCCATCAAGCGAGCTCTTCCACTCTTCGCCGCTGATATCTACATTAACCGTGCCTTCGTAGTTGGTGAAATCAACAGCCGACTTGTTGCCTTGGAAGTAATTTCCGCTGACATTGCCTGCATTGATTGTTGTTCCGGCATCTGCCGCGATAACCGCATTTATTGTTCTGCTTCCGCTCTGGAAGGCTTGAGTGATATAGTTGCCGTCTTCAGCCGCCGTTACGGTTGCTTGAGCGCGGATCTTATCGCCCTTAAGGTTAAGTGTGCCTTCTTCTGCGTCGAAGGAAACTTTAATCTTGCTGAGGTCTGCTTGGATGGTATCGTCTACGCCGCTGTTGTTGAGACCTTCAATCGTTGTGCGACCGTTTGTAAGAATAATCGTTGTGCCGTCGCGTTTGCTGTCCTCTTGGATGAGGATTTGGTTACTGCCGCCGTCCGCGTTGAGAACGTCGCCGGAACCTGCGAGCAATGTATCATCGCCCTTGCCGCCGAGAAGCGTCGAGGCACCGGTCTTTGTCTCTGTCCAGTTGCCGACAAGTACATAATCATCGGAAGAACTTCTTACGTCGACTGTGCCGCCTTCTCTGTGCGTAAAGCCGACTGCTTGTTTATCGTCGTTTGCATCAAACAGGTTGAAGGTTGTACTTCCGGTTTCGTTGGTGTTGCCTTCAAACGTAATGTTCGCGCCGCCGATTTCAACTTTGCCGTTGCCGAAGGTTATCGCTTCGCCGTCTTTAATCGCTTCGGCAATTTGCTCTGTACTTTCTGCACCGGTTGCAATGCCGCCGCCGAGAGATGCTTTGTAACCTTTCAGTGTGACATTTTGTTCTGCTTCATCGCTTGAGAGGACGATTCTGTCTTTGCCGCCCTTGCTCATGTCAAAGGTAACAGGAGCTTGATCGCGGACAATAATTGTATCGTCGCCCTTGCCGCCAAGTATGCTGACTTTCGCGCTGTTGCTGTCTGCGTCGACAACCGCAACATCTCCGCCGTTGCCAAGAGCAATGTTCTTCGCGCCGGTTGCGTCGTCTTCGACATGGACAACGTTGCCGCCTTCGTCATTGAACTTGAGGGATTGTTTTCTGTCGAAGAGATGAACTTCTTTATTGCCGTCTTTCTTGCTGAAGTCAATCTTCTGTTCGCCCGCAACGGTGTTGGTGATATAAACTTTAACAGGATCGTCAAGCTGATCATCTTTTGCTTTGACAAGTGCCGCGTAAGTGTCATACGTCAAAGGATCTGCGGCAGTTCCCGTTCCTTTATCGTCTATTGCTTCAGCAGTAAGCGTCGCAGTGGGAGCATCAATCTTAAGAGTGCCTTCAATTTGAGCAACGGTGTTTTCTTTGTTCGCGAGAGGATCATATTGCGGCAAATCTTCAGGAACGTCGCTGTCGCTGTCGGAATCGCTGTCGCTGTCGGAATCGCTGTCGCTGTCGGAATCGCTGTCGCTGTCGGAATCACTGTCGCTGTCGGAATCACTGTCGCTGTCGGAATCACTGTCGCTGTCGGAATCACTGTCGCTGTCGGAATCACTGTCGCTGTCGGAATCACTGTCGCTGTCGGAATCACTGTCGCTGTCGGAATCACTGTCGCTGTCGGAATCACTGTCGCTGTCGGAATCACTGTCGCTGTCGGAATCACTGTCGCTGTCGGAATCACTGTCGGAATCAGAATCACTGTCGGAATCAGAATCACTGTCGCTGTCGGAATCGCTGTCGCTGTCGGAATCGCTGTCGCTGTCGGAATCGCTGTCGCTGTCGGAATCACTGTCGGAATCGCTGTCTTCGATATCCCAGCTTACTTCTTGAACATTGCCGTCTTCGTCTACAAAGCTGATTAAGTTGTCGGCGAAACCTTCCAAAGTCATTGTGCTTCCGTCGTCGAAGGTAATAATCGCAGTTTTGGCGTCTTGATCGACTTCAATGCCTGCACCGCCGGTTGATTCGTCGCCTTCATCATTGGTTATGAATCCGGCATTGCGGAGACTGTTCTTAATAGCGGCGATAACGCTGTTGATAATTCCGCCGAAAAGTCCAATGCGGTCTTTGCCGGATTCGAAGTTTTTAATGGTGTCGTTGCCGCCCGTTTTTACGAGGGTATCTTCGCCGTCGCTGCCGTAGAGTTGATCGTCGGCTTCGCCGCCTTCAAGCGTGGAGCCATCTTTACTTGCGGTAAGAATGCCGCCCTGCTCCGAGCCTTTAATGTAAGTGAAATTGTGATTGCTGCCGATAACGTTGAACGGGCTCTTGGCATCCGTCAAAATGAGACTGGTATAACCGCCTATGCCGCGTTCTTCCGCAGTGCGATTGTTGAAGTTGAGAACCAGTTTTTTACCTTCGGCGTCTTCTTCGTCTCTTTTATCCACAAGAGTAAGGGTTTCGCTGTCGGAGTCGGAATCCGAGTCGGAGTCGGAGTCGCTGTCGCCTTCAATCTCCAAATAAATTTCGGGTTCTTCTTCGCCGTCGTCAGTTTCAGTTGTAGAAAGAACGATCGCTTGAATTTCTTCGCCGGTTTCGGGATCCGTTATCGTCTCAACTTCGTCTGAAGCATTATCAAATGTGTCCGTAACGTCTTCTTCTGCAATGCCGGCATCGATATAATCTTGGTCGGTATTGTCGTTGTTGATCTCCGACTGAGGCTTGCTGGCACCAGCTTCGAGTTCGTCTGCAAAACGTTGCAAATCAAAAACGAATTCTTCGGCGGCGTCAATTAAAGCGGTGTCACCTCCTTTTTCAAATTTGGTTTCAAGTTCTTTTTCAGTCATCATAAAACTCCCTTTCCTTTGAAACTAGCTGTAAGCCACTTAATTTTATACAACAATAACAAATAACTTTCAAGTGGCTTAGATTAAAATTCTATAAAAAAATCTGCCCTTGATATTAAATATAGAAACAAGCTGTCTGCCGCCTGAAGAAGCGACCGTTTCCCGATTTGAAGTTAAGCGTTTTACTCAACCTCACTACAAATTGGATTTCTATAATTCCTAACGCTTTTGTCTTGGGGCGGTTGCATTTTAGCAAGATAATTTTTTTATGTCAAATACAAGCTCTGTCAGTCGCTCGCCGAGAAATTTTTTAATTAGGAACTAGGAATTAGGAACCAGGAACTAGGAAAAGCAATGATAAAAAAAGACACGGGCGCACATGGACGTGCGCCCGCCGGCAACGAAAACAGGATGTTTTCTTGCCGGTCTGAGCGCGTTTCTTTTGCCTACTTTTCTTTGGCGCAACAAAGAAAAGTAGGTTTAATTTTAAAAAATTATTTTTGAAAGAATCGAAGTGACGAATCGCCGAGATGGTTTTGCGTTTCCACTTTAGGAAAAAGGGGGAAAAAAATCTGCTCCTCGCGTTGAAGAGCAGATTGAAAAAATTTTTTAGGGTTGAAAATTTTTATTCGGGTTTTTGAGTTGTGTAATCGTCGCGTTCGCCGTTGACGTAATAAGTTTGCTCGCCGAGAACTATTCCGACGTTCTTTCCTTCGTCATTGATTGTGAGCTTGCCGCCGTCGTTGAAATTAATCGTAATTGCGCCGTCCTTAAATTCGGTGCCCGTCAGATTTTCAAGCGTCACTCCGGACAAATACACTACGTCGCCTTCGTTGACGCCGTCAATCGTATCGTTGCCGTTGCCGTTGGTGTAGAAGAAAAGATTTTGTCCTTCGCCGCCGACAAGGAGATCATCTCCGCCGTTGCCGCCCCACAAACTGTTTTTACCTTCGCCGCCGTAAATCGTGTTGTTGGTGTCGTTACCTGCCAATTCGGCTTTGCCGTCGAAGTCGCTCGCGTCAATCGTCCTTATGTCGCCCTTAAAAATATTTCCGTTTCTTTCGGGCGTGCCGAGCCAGATAACCGCTTCCGTCAAAGTTTCGTTGTCGACCGTGATTGAGGCGTTTTTGCCTGTCGCAACATAGAATGTACCGTATTCGTCAAAGATCAATTCGTCCTTGCCGACCTGCGCAATTACAGAATCGGTAACATACATGTCTTTAACGTCGTCGGCAGTGGTTGCCGCCTCTTCGATAACAACTTTTTCCGTTGCGGTACCTGCGCGGTTGCTGACTTCGAGAACAACATTTTCATCATTTCTTATGTAGACGTTGGAAATGTAATTTACTGCGGTATCAACTTCAATCACGTCCGCCAAAGATTTATCTTCAACCTTGTTGACGAAATTAAAGCCTTGAATTGTATTTTGCGCTCCGTTCGACGCGCCCAAAACAAAGAAGGAAGTTCTGCCGTCTCTGTCGTCTTCGTTGTAGCCGACCAAGAGGTTCTTGCCGCCGCCGCCGTAAAGCGTTGCGTCGCCCAAGCCCGCCATAAGCGTTTCATTGGCGTCGGAGCCTCTAAGCGTGGTATCGTATTCGCCTGCTTGGAATCTGTTAATGCCGGAGAAGTTTGCTTCGTTGCCGTCGAGAGAACTCTTCCAATCGCCGCTGAGATCGACATTAACCGTGCCTTCGTAGTTGGTGAAGTCAACGCCCGACTTGTTCCCTTGGAAATAATTTGCGCCGATACTTGCATCGATTACCGTTTCGGCTTCCCAAGCTATCGCCGCCTTGACGAGCCGACTGCCGCTTTGAATCTGTTGCGTGACATAACCTGCCGAGCCGTCAACGGTTGCTTCTGCGCGGAGTTTATTGCCTCTGATATTGAGTGCTCCCGCTTCGGTATCGTAAGAAAGTTTTGCAGTATTGAGATCAACTTGAATTGTATCGCCTTGTTCGCCGAAAGAATTATTCAAGCCGTCAATCGTCGTGCGACCGTTTGTAAGAATAATCGTTGAGCCGTCGCGTTTTGCATCGTCGTTGAGGAAAATTCTGTTGTTGCCGCCGTCCGCATTGAGAACGTCGCCCGAACCGCCAAGCAAAGTGTCATCGCCCTTGCCGCCGAGAAGTGTCGAGGAGCCCGTTTTCTTATCTGTCCAGTTGCCGACAAGTACATAATCGTCCGAAGAAGTTCTTACATCGAGTGCGCCGCCTTCTTTGTGAGTAAAGCCGACAGCTTGTTTCTCGCCGTTCGCGTCGAACAGATTGAAGGTCGTACTGCCTGTTGAGTTTGTATTTCCTTCAAAAGTGAGTTTGGCTTTTCCGTCTTCGCCGTTGATTGTAATTTCGCCGTTGCCGAAGGAAATTGCCGCGCCGTCTTTGATCGCGTTTGCAATTTGGTTGCCGTTTTCTTCAGCCGAGATGGTTGCGCCTGTTTGGATGCCGCCGCCGAGAGATGCTTTGTAACCTTTCAGCGTAACATTTTGTTCAGCTTCGTCAGAGGAGAGAACAATTTTATCTGCGCCGCCCTTACTCATGTCGAAGGTTACGGGAGCCGCGTCGCGGACAATAACCGTATCGTCGCCTTTGCCGCCGACTATGGAAGTCTTCGCGCCGGTGCTGTCTGCATCGACAATTACAACATCTCCGCCGCCGCCCAAGCTGATATTTTTCGCGCCGGTTGCTTCATCTTCGACAACAGCCACATTGCCGCCTTCGTCATTGAACTTGACGGATTGTTTTCTGTCGTAGAGATGAATTTCTTTTGTACCGTCTTTCTTGCTGAGATCGATCTTTTGCTCGCCCGCAACTGTGTTGGTAAAGCTTATTGCAACGGCTTCATTAAGATAAGTTGCTTTTGAATCGAAAGCATCCAAAGTTGCCGCGCTCGCAGAGCCGTAAGCCGCCAAAGTTATTTCGCCGTCAACGGAGGTAACAACCGAATCAGGCGAATCAATCTTAAGTGCAGTTTCAATTTCAGTTACATCGAGTTCTTTATTTGCAAGCGAATTGTACTGCGGCAAATCTTCAGAAATATCGCTATCGGAATCTGAATCACTGTCGGAATCGGAATCACTGTCGGAATCGG
>FLNX01002266.1_pt1 | contig 20040 bp, 15 predicted proteins | sample 1140341 | NCBI WGS metagenome assembly FLNX01 (sample SAMEA3878208, study PRJEB12797) | bioreactor metagenome | biome: Moose rumen | place: Sweden | collected 2011-10
CATTTGTGTAAATTCATCTTCGGGAAAATTTTCGAGTTCGGGCGAGTAATGAGCCTCCAAAAATTTTTCAACGTCTTGGGCGAGCGGAAGATTTTCTTCAATCTTTTTCAAATCCCAGTTCCACCATTTGACGGCGAGAAATTTTTTAATCGTCTCTTCGTCAAAACGATACTTGATGACCCGCGCAGGGTTGCCGACGGCGATAGCATAGGGCGGAATATCTTTCGCGACAACAGCTCCCGCGCCGATAACCGCGCCGTTGCCGATTTTCACGCCGCCCAGAATCGTTGCGCCGTGCCCAATCCAAACGTCATGACCGATAATTATTTGTCGGGGATTTTTTGAACTTTTATTTGCGCGACCAAATTTCGGATAAGTTGTAAAGGCTTTGTAGTTGTGATTGCGGGCAACATGAAAAGTTAATTTATGCGACAACGAGCAAAATCGTCCCGTCAAGACATGATGATAACTTTTTCCGCCGAGCCAGAGTTCCAAGTTGTTGATATAAGAAAGGGCACCCAGAGTAAGAACAGCTTCTTTTTCATTATCAAAAATTTTTTGGTCGGCGTCGGAAATTTTGTCTCCGGTAATTTGGATGTTCATATTTCTTCCCTCCCAAAATTATTTTTTCTTGACTTTGACGCAAGCCGCAAATTTTTCGTAATTGCTTTGAACAATTTCGTTGTTTGAATTCTGCGCGGCGGCTCTTTGCATAAAATACCAAGCGTCCTCGTATTTTTTCTGCTTGAAATAAGCAAGCGCAATATCGTTGTAAGCGTCGGCGTTAATCGTCTCAATGGCGAGCGACGATTCAAAATCGGTTATCGCGCCCTTGAAATCGTTTTTGGCGAGTTTCAGCCGCCCGCGATTATACCAACCGTCAACAAATTTTTCGTCAATGGCAAGGAGCGTGTCGTAAGTTTTAATGGCGGCGTCGAGATTTTTGCTTTTTTCTTGAGTAAGAGCGAGATCGAAGAGAGCTTCCTTCAATTCGGGCTCGGCTTGCAATGCAGTTTCAAAATCTTCCGTTGCGTCAAAGAAATTTTCGCGCTCCAAGTTGACAATCCCGCGATAAACATAAGCCGCCGCCTTGTCGTCTTCAAGCAAAATTTTCAAGTTCGCGGCGTCCATTGAGGCATCGGAAGCATCGGGCATTTGCGACTGCACCCATAAATTCAAAATATCTTCGCCGTAATGATTGCCCGGTACCGCCCAAACTCCGTTTAAATCCGTCCACTTTGTCAGCTTGCCGAAAATTTGCGGACGGAATTTTTTTATCAATTCATACCGCGGATCGACAATCTCTGTTCGCGGCGGACGCTTTGAAGTGTAAGAAAGCAAATGTTGAATATGGGCGCGTGCTCCGAGTTGCGGCGTCGCAAAAAATTCGCCCTTGACTCCGCCGCCCGTCGTGCCCAAGCCGCAATAATTATTTTGTTCGGGGATAACGTCGCCGCCGTAAGCCCAAACGCCCGTTTCCTTTATCGCTTGGCAAATCGCAATGTCGGGACGAATTCCTTCGCGCTCCGCCTCGACATAATAAATGTGAACAAGATTTTCAACCGAGCAGTTGATTTTCGGATTGGGGTTGCGTTTGTTGATGTAGTTGACCATTTGCGCTTGCGTTGCGACCGCCTCGCCCATTATCGGCACGTCGGAATAATCTTCGCGAAAAATTATCATCGGCGCGCCGTGCAAGGGCGACTCAACCAATTCAATCTTCTTGAGTTCTTTTTTCTTGAATTTGACTTTGGATTTTTTTGCCGCGTCCGCGCAGGCAGTCAGCGACAAAATAAACATTACGATTAAAGCCAGACTGAAAAATTTCTTCATAGAATCAATCTCCTTTGTAAGTGAACAGGGATAAAGGAGAAGGGAGAAATTTTTTCAAAAACTTTTCCCATTTCCCTTTTCCCATCTCCCTTAACTGAAATAATCAATTTTCATGGCGCGCTTGACTCGATTTAAAACCTTCGACGCCTTAGCCCGCGCCTTTTTTGTGCCTTCTTTCAAAATGTCCATAACTTCATCGGGACGCGCCTCGTATTCGGCATGACGGCGACGAATCGGCTCCAAAGTTTCTTCCAAAACTTCGCGCAAATATTTTTTGACGGCAACATCTCCGAGCCCGCCGCGTTGATAATGCTCCTTAAGCGCGGCAACTTTTTCAACGTCGTTGCTGAAGGCGTCAAGGTATGTGAAAACAACATTTCCTTCGATATGCCCCGGGTCGGAAACTTTTATGTGCGTCGGGTCGGTGTACATGTTTTTAATCTTCGCGGCAACCGTCGCGCTGTCGTCGCTGAGATAAATGCAGTTGCCGAGAGTTTTACTCATCTTCGCCTTGCCGTCAATGCCGGGCAGTCTTCTGCAAACTTGACTTTGCGGCAAGAAAATTTCGGGCTCAACCAAAATTCCTTCGCCGTAAAGTTCATGCATCTTGCGGACGATCTCGCGAGTTTGTTCCAACATGGGAGCTTGATCTTCGCCGACAGGCACAACATTTGCATCAAAAGCCGTGATGTCCGCCGCTTGACTGACGGGATAGCACAAAAAGCCCGCCGGTATGCTCGTCTCAAAATTTTTCTGCGCAATTTCGCTCTTGACGGTAGGATTTCTTTCAAGCCGCGAAACAGTTACAAGATTCATGTAATACGACGTGAGTTCAAAAAGCTGAGGAATTTGCGATTGAATAAAAATCACAGACTTTGCAGGATCAATTCCCACAGCAAGATAATCGAGCGCGACATTCAAAATATTTTCGTGAACTTTGGCGGGAGTGCCCGCGTGATCCGTCAAAGCCTGCGCGTCGGCAATCATAATATAAATTTCGTCAAACTCGCCCGAATTTTGGAGCCGCACCCGTTCGCGCAAGCTCCCGACATAATGTCCGAGATGAAGTTTGCCCGTCGGTCTGTCGCCCGTCAAAATTGTTTTCATGTTAAAAACTCCTCCATAAAAAAATTTCGTTGATTATAACACAACACAGGAAATTTTCATACAAAAAAATCTGCCGCCCGCAAGCAACAGATAAAATTTTTTGCAAAAAATGATTGCCTTCAAAGTTCCCAAAAAAATTATTTGTGCGTGACCTGCTTTTTCTTGATGATGTCCGAGACTTCATAAAGAGAAATGAACGCCGACTTGTCAATTTCGTAAACAACTTTTTTCAGCTTGTTAATCTGGAAATGGTTTACCACGAAATAAATAATCTGCTTTTCCTCTTTTGAATAGCCGCCGATTGCATTTATAATCGTGCCGCTCGCCTGAAATTGTTCGCTGAGTGCGTTGGAAATTTCTTCAGCCTTATTCGTGACAATCATTGCGCTTTTCGATCTGTCCAAGCCTTCAACGACAAAATCAACGACTTGCGAGCCGATATAGTAAGTGACAATCGAATAAAGCGGCAAAATCCAACTGCCGACGATAATTCCGCAAATGACATATAAAATCGTGTCGAAGATCATGACGAACGAACCGAGCGACAAGCCGAGCCCTTTTGCAAAAATTACGGATAAAACGTCAATGCCGTCAATCGCGCCGCCCCAACGAATTGTCAAGCCGCTGCCGATGCCCGATAAAGTTCCGCCGAAAATTGCGCAAAGCAATAAATCTTTTCCCGCAAAAGGAGATTCGGGAACTGTATCGAGCGGAAAAAATTCCGTCAGAAAACCCGAAGCCACCGAGTAGATAAATACCGCGAAGATTGAGTAAACCGTGAATGCAAAGCCCTGCTTCTTCAGCCCGAAAATAAAAATCGGAACATTGAAAATCACGAGGAATAATGACAGCGTATAAATTTCCGGCGTCAGCTGATTCAAAAGCATTGAGACGCCCGACATGCCGCTGTCGTAAAGTTTCACGGGATACATGAACAGCATAACGCCGAACGCATTAATCGTGCCCGCGATTGTCAACGGGATAAAATTTGTCCAATGAATCTCCTTTAAATTTCTGAACAACCTGTATTTCAGATTCACGGAATTCCTCCTCTGCAAAAAATTTTTTCGATTATAACACATGCCGAAAAAAAAAATCTGCCGCCCGCAAGCGACAGAAAATTTTATTCGGAGTAAGTGGTTTTATGGAGAAGTGGGTTTACTTTTCAAGGACGACAACTTCAAACGGACGAAGATTTTCGGCGAGTCCGTCATAGTTGCCCAAAATTTTTTTAAAGCCCTGCGCGGAGTAGGAAGCAAAATTTTTTTCGTAAAGTGCGCTCTCCGAGTCGCGGAAGTTGCAAAGCACAATTAAAATTTCTTCGCCGAGAGTGCGGCGATAAGCAAGAACGTCGGGATTTTCGCGTTCAATGAATTCAATCGCGCCGTCCGCGATAATTTTTTTTGTTTTGCGGAGCCGAACAAGCTTTTTATAGAAATTCAGAACGGAATTTTCATCGCGCTGTTCGGTTTCGACATTAAAAGTTTTAAAATTATCGGGAGAGGAGATCCACGGCTCGACGCTTGAAAAACCTGCGAATTTTTCTGCCGACCATTGCATGGGCGTGCGGCTGTTGTCGCGAGAACGTTCGCCGATAATCTTTAAAGCATCTTCTTCAGATTTACCCGCCTCGCGCAGGATTTTATAATAATTCAAGCTCTCAACGTCGCGATATTGTTCAATGGAAGTAAATTTTGCGTTCGTCATGCCGAGTTCTTCGCCTTGATAAATGTAAGGAGTGCCGCGCATGAAATGAATCGCCGCCGCCAACATTTTAGCCGATTCGTCATGAAATTTTCCGTCGTCACAGAATCTGGAAACGGCTCGCGGCTGATCATGATTGCACCAGAAAACTGCATTCCAACCGCCGCCGTGTTCCATGCCGACTTGCCATGTCTCGAAAAGTTTTTTCAGCGCGGGAATATCGGCGGGCATGAGCGACCACTTGTCGCCGTCTTTGTAATCAACTTTCAAGTGATGAAAGCTGAATGCCATTGAAAGTTCATGCGCGTCGGGGTTTGTGTAAACCAAACAATTTTTCAAATCGGTTGACGCCATTTCTCCAACGGTAATCATGCCTTCAATCCCGGCATTTTTCACAAGTTCTTTCAAATATTCATGAACATGCGGTCCGTCTGCAAAAAGTTTTCTGCCCAGCCCTTCGGTATCATCCTCAAAAATTTCCGGCTTGGAAATAAGATTTATTACGTCGAAACGAAAACCTCTGACGCCTTTGTCCTTCCAAAACCGCACGACATTTGCAAGCTCTTCACGTACTTTTGGATTTGTCCAATCAAGATCGGGCTGGCTGACATCATGCAAATGCAGATACCACTTTTTCAAGCGCGGCTCCCATTGCCAAGCACTGCCGCCGAAAGCACATTGCCAATTTGTAGGCGGCTCTCCCGAATCATCTTCACTTTTTTTGTTGCGACCGTCGCACAAAATGTAATAACCTTGATATTTTTTGTCACCTGCAAGCGCACGTTGAAACCATTCATGCTGACCCGAAGTGTGACAAAGAACCATATCAAACATTAAGGACAACCCGCGCTTTTTTGCTTCCGCAATAAGTTCTTCAACGTCCGCCATAGTTCCAAAGCGCGGATCAATTTTGCAGTAGTCGGCAACGTCGTAGCCGTTATCTTTCATCGGCGAGACGAAAAACGGCGTTGACCAAATATAATCTACGCCCAACGACGCAACATAATCGAGCTTTTCTATAATGCCGCGAATATCGCCGAGCCCGTCGCCGTTCGAGTCGTAAAAACTTCTCGGGTAAATCTGATAAACAACCTTGTTGCTGAATTTCATTTAATTGCCTCCAAAAATCATTTCTGCATGTCAAAAATTTGTTTAAGCAAAATTTCTTTGGGTGTCGTCGGGATTGTCTTAAACCATTCGGCATGTTCGGGCGTGAGTTTCGAGATAACTTCCATATCGCCGCGAATCATTGCGTCATAGCCGTCCTGCGCAACAACTTCGGGCGTGAAAATCATTTCCTTAGCCGGCGCGGTATTTTCCAAGCTCGACGCCTTCGCAAAGCCCGTGTCCATTCCGCCGGGGAAAAGTGCCGCCGTCGAGGAGACATTGAGAATTTTCCCGTTGCCGCGCCCGTTATCAATGCAACTTTTTTCAATACAATCCCCCCAATTTATTCGTCAATCGTGCCGTCCCAATCCTGCGCGGCAGAAGTATGTTCATGTAAAACTTTCCATTTGCCGTTGCGCTTTTCGAGATAATCGGTTTGGCGCATCATATGTCCAAAATCGTCACGTTGCAACTTTTCAAATTGCCGAACGCCTCGTCGAAAACTTTTTTGGCTTTCTCAATACCAACTGACGCATAGGGCACGGCGTCAAACCAAATTGTTTCGTCTGTCCAATTTTCAACCTCCGCTTTGTCAATAAAAAATTCGACGCGGGCAAAAAGTTTTTCGGCATCGCCGCGTCCGATAATATATTTGCCGTTGAAATATTTCAGGATAACGCCGACATTGTCCATAGGAGCCCATGCCGCGCCGACGTTCCAACCTTTTGTGCCGAGAATGACATCATCCCGGTTAATCGCGCTGAATGAAGTATTTGTGCCTTGATGCTTGCAGCCCGCAAAAACTGCCCAATCATTGCGCTTGGCTCTGTCGGCGTAGTTGCCGTAGCGCGCTTGTGCTTGCCAAGAATAATCTTCGACATCAGCTTTGTTATTTTTTGCATACGCGCCGTAAACTCTGAACTTGTTACCGAACCAATAGCCCGCATTGACAGACCAAACGCTTGCAACGTCTTCGCCGCCCGCCTTGTCGGAATAGAGCTTGCCTGCCGTTTTGAAATCGTCATCCTTTATGTGATAATAAGCCGCGCCGCCGTAAAATCCTTTATTTTTTTCGGGCACATATTGAAAATTAACGCCCAAAAAATTGACGGGGTCTTCGTCTTGAGCTCGGTTGCCGTTCTGATAATAATAGCCGCGAGTTCCGCCGCCGGTTGTATCCGCGTTGAAACGTCCCGCGAAAATTCTCGTCTGAAATCTTTTGTCGAATTGAATATCCGCGCCGGAATAATCGGTATCCCAAAGGAGCCCGTCTTCATTTGTGTAAAGATCGGGTTTGCCGATTCTGATTTTAAAATTATCGTAATTGCCTTGCGCCCAGCCTCTGACAAGGTAAAAATTTTTTTGAGCGTGAGTATCATATTTCATATTGTCCTTGGCGTCGATACGCGCCCAAAGGAACCAATGATCATTGACGGTTGCAGTCGGTTCGAGACGAAAAACAAAAGTATCGTCATTGTCGCGGTGTTTTGTACGTCCGCCGCCTTCGTTTTGAGTTTGAGTGCGGTAGCTGTGATAAGTGTATTCGATTTTGCTTTGCCACTTGACAAAATCGGCGTATTTTTCAAGTTCGGAGACGCGGACTCCCAAAGCGTCCAATTCGTCACGGAACTCCGCCGCCAATCTGTCGAGCCGGCTTTATTTGCGCCCATCGGATTTTTCGCCATTGCCTTAGCGATTATCTGCGCCATTTCGGTTTGTCCCGTTTTTGCGTTTTGTCCGCTGTTAAATTTGAAAGTTTCAACGCCGTTGGGATTTGTGACAACGAAAACCGCCGTATCGGGATGTCCTGCCGCCTTAATTTTTTCGCGACTGAACTTAAGCAAAGGAGTTCCCGCCTTGACAACGTCGCCGACTTTAACAAGATAGCTGAAGCCTTCGCCGTTCATGGAAACTGTATCAATTCCTACGTGAATCAAAATTTCAACGCCGTTTGAAAGCGTCATGCCGACCGCATGTTTCGAGGCGTCCATAAGCACGGTGATTTTCCCGGAGACAGGCGCACAAACAATTTCGCTGTAAGGTTTAATTGCCAAGCCTTGACCGACCATGCTCGCCGAAAAATTTTGTGCAAAAAAAATGTCTATGTTGACGAAAAACCTTGCGCGTAATAGAATTTGAACTGTAGAAATCAAATCCAATCACGGAGCAAGATCTTTCGCAAATATTTTAGCAGTCTTGCCCGTGAGTGTCAACGAATTGCGAGGTAAGGCTTATGCTCATCTACAAAATCACCAACAAACTCAATTTACCGGCTTATGTCGGCAAAACAACCAAAACTCTTGAAGAACGAATGCGCGGGCACCTTTACAACAAACGCCATTCGCTCATTGATGAAGCCATTCAAGAATTCGGTATTGAAAATTTCACAATTACAATCATCGCCGAATGTCAAACTAAGGAGGAACTCGACCTTCTTGAAAGAAAATTTATTCACGAATGTAATTGCGTATTTCCAAATGGGTATAATTTAATCGGTTACGGCATTAAATCCGGAAATAGAACTCAAGCTCCATCAAGTCGTATCGCAGACATTAAGGAAAAAATAGATTATATACAATCTCGGCAAGGACAAAGAGCTCGTGTAATTTATGAACCTGTCGGCAGAAATATTTTTTTAATCGGCGGAATAGAATCGTTTAAAGAAGCGGCAACGCGCAACAAGTTTAAACATCATACGCAAGTCACTCGTTTTGACAGAATCACCGCTGACAAAGATCTTGCCGAAAAAACCGGATTTCCGGTCGGCGCGAAACTCTATGACGTGCGCCGCGTTCGCTATTTGAATGACAAACCGTTGATTCTCGATAAAAATCTTTTTCTAATCAGCGCGGTCGGCAATTTGAATTGGGAGATTGCCACGCAGTCGATTTATGAATATTTGGAGACCGTGCTTAAAATGAAAATCGTAACGAGAAAGCGGCGTATGACTGTCGAATTGGCGACGAGCGAAGATAAAGAGTGGCTTGAACTTGATGATTATAATTGTTTGGCGGTATTGAGCGGGCGCGTTTTCAATTCGGACGGAATTCAATTTGAATACACCGAGTCGCGACATCATCCGAATTATTTTTGTTTCGAGGATACGGCGACGCGCAACAAAAAAAGATTTCTGTAACACAGAAACCTTTAATTTAATTCCGACGAAAAAATTTTTAGTCAAATCGCCGCGCTCAGGATATTCAATTTTTTTTGCCTGTTTTTTCGGCGAGACGGCGGCGCAACTCCGATTGAAATTCTTCAGCACCCGTTTAAAATTTCACTTCGATATTTTACGGCGTCTTTTTCCGTGACAACAAAAATTTCTGCCGCAAAAAATTTCGAGTAAAAATTTTAGTCAAATCGCCGCGCTTAGGATATTCAATTTTTTTGCTTGTTTTTTCGGCGAGACGGCGGCACAATTCCGCTTGAAATTCTTCCGCGCCCGTTTGAAATTTCACTTCGATATTTTACGGCGTCTTTTTCGGTAACAACAATTATTTTCGCCGCGAAGGACTTCAAAAAATTTTTAGTCAAATCGCCGCGCTTAGGATATTCAATTTTTTTGCCTGTTTTTTCGGCGAGACGGCGGCACAATTCCGCTTGAAATTCTTCCGCGCCCGTTTGAAATTTCACTTCGACGCGGATAACGAAAATCGGAATGCTCCAATCTTCGCAAGCAACTTCTTTTGGAATTTTTACGGCGTCTTTTTCGGTAATAACAATTATTTTCGCCGCGAAGGACTTCAAAAAATTTTTAGTCAAATCGCCGCGCTTAGGATATTCAATTTTTTTTGCCGATTTTTTCGGCGAGACGGCGGCGCAATTCCGATTGAAACTCTTCCGCACCCGTTTGAAATTTTACTTCGACGCGGATAACGAAAATCGGAATGCTCCAATCTTCACAAGCAACTTCTTTTGGAATTTTGACGGCGTCTTTTTCGGTAACAACAATCATTTCCGCCGCAAAAGACTCCGCACGCCGCAAAATGTCTTCCATTTCCATAATCGTATAATCATGATGATCGGGATAGCGAAGACTCGAAATAATTTCCGCGCCCAAATCGCGGAGCGTCCGTTCAAATGACGCGGGATTTCCTATCGCCGAAACCGCCATAACTTTTCTTTTGGAAATTATTTTGACGGGAACTCCTTCGCCCGCCAAATCTACAGCCCAATCCGCAAGCGGTATCAGACAACGCGGCTGATGAATGCTCTCGACAATCTGCGCGGAAGAATTGTATTGCGCAACTGTTCTGCGAATCAAATCGCAAGAGCCTTCGCGAGCTTGATCAACTTTCGTCATCAAACAAACATCTGCGCGGCTTATGTGCGAAAGAGATTCTCGCAAAATTCCTCGCGGCAAAACATAGCCGTTGCCGAAAACCGAAACCGCATCAATCAAAAGTATGTCGAAGTCACGAATAACTTGCCAATGCTGAAAGCCGTCGTCAAGAATCACAACTTCCGCGCCGAAATTTTCAATGGCATATTGCCCCGTGACTGCCCGCCGCGCTCCGATTAAAACGGGGACGTTCGGCAAATGTTTTGCCAACATAAAAGCTTCATCGCCCGCCTGCGCCGCGTCCATTTTCAAATTTTTTCCGTCCGAAACTATTCCGACTTCGCCTCTGAACTTCGCCCGATAACCGCGATTCAAAATCACAACACGATAGCCCATGTCAAGAATTTCTTTTGCCAATCGTTGCGCCGTCGGAGTTTTGCCCGTCCCGCCGACCGTGATATTTCCCAAACTTATCACGAAACAATTCAGCCGCTCTTTGCCCGAAAAACCCAATTCATAACCGAGCAACCTCAAATCAACCAGCCAGCGATAAATAAACGAGCAAATATAAGTTATAAAAATTATGAACGGCGTAAAAGGTCCGCGAACTTCTTCATCATGAATCAGTTTCAAAAAATATGTTTGGAAATTTTCCACTCTCTTTGTTGTGGACAAACGCCGAGCACTTTCCTTAACTTCGTATTCGTTCAACATTTGCCGCAAAAGTATTGCCGACTTGCGAGACGCTCCGCGATTTTCATGAACAATTTTAATCGTCTCTTCCTCAAGCCGCAGACGTTCGGCGGGTTCGTCGAAAAGTTTTTTCGCCTGCGCGGCAAGTTCATTTTCATCATTAACGGTTATACAGGCATTGCGATTTTTGAACAGCGCGTGCAAATCTTTGAAATTTTCCATGTGATGCCCTACGATAATCGCCTTGCCGTGCGCCGCCGGCTCCAAAATGTTGTGCCCGCCGTGAGCAATGAGACTTCCGCCGACATAAATTACATTGCCGATGCTGTAAACCTGTCCGAGTTCGCCGATTGTGTCAAGAATAATAATGTCTTCGTTCGCGGGCGGACGTTTTTGCAATTCCGTTCGTGTGCCGACGGTAAAACCCGCCGCCTTGCACAGCGCGACAACTTCACGAGTCCGCAAAAGTTCACGCGGCGCAATGACAAGCCGCGCCTTCGGATGATTTTCGCGAATTGCTTTGAACGCCTTCAGAACAAAATTTTCTTCGCCGCGATGAGTACTGCCCGCCAAAAAAATTTCTTCGGCGTCCGTCAAGCCCATTGACGATAAAATTTTTTCGCGCTGTTCGTCCGTTACGTCGGTATAAGTCTGATCAAATTTCGTGTTGCCCGTGACGGTTACAAGTTCCGGCGGAGCTCCAAGCTGTTTGACATAGCCCGCGTCAACCGAAGATGCCATTGCGAAAAGTTTTACCGTGCTTATCATGTCGCTCAGAATCGAAAACATGTACTTGTATCGCTTAACGCTTTTTTCCGAAATGCGCCCGTTGACCATCATGACGGGCACTTGATTTTCTCGTGCCGCCTTCAAAAAATTCGGCCAAAGTTCCGTCTCGACATTTAAAAAAACTCGCGGGAAAATTTTTTTGAACACCGAAGCTGAGACGAACGGCAAATCCAACGGAAAATAAATTATGCTGTCCGCGTCCTTGATGATTCGATTTGCCATTTCGTAGCCTGAAGTCGTCACGACCGAAACCAAAATCGGCGACTTGGGGAACTCGCGCCGAAATTCTTTTATCAGCGGGCTCGTCGCCACAATTTCTCCGACCGACGCCGCGTGTACCCATATGCAATTTTTTTTCGCAACGGGATCCAGTGCGCCCTTCGGGAAAAAGCCGAAACTCTGCCTTATCCTCTCGACAAAGCCGCGCTCGCGTATCGAACGAATCATGAACACGGGGATGATTAATATCACGACGAGTATTGCCGCGAAGTTGTAAAGTAATTGCAATGAACGCGCTCCTTAACCTAAAAATTTTTTCCGATTATAACACACGCCATAAATTTTTCACACAAAAAAATCTGCCGCACATTCAACGGCAGATAATTTTTTTTAGGGAGTGTTGGTAAACTCAAAATCATGATGTGACGAGGAATTTTTTCGATTGGAAAAAGAACCGTCACCTGCTAAATTTATCAACAGCCTCTAATCGGTTCGGGCGGCTTTCATCGACAATTTGTTTTCGTACATCAAAGCATCCGCCCGTTCAAAAACATCTTCGCAATCTTTATCTCTGTCGGGCTCGTAAAAAGCAACTCCGACCGCCGCCGAAACTTTTTCCCACGGCTCCAACAACAAATTGGAATTTTTCCGATCCATCTCCGATTTAAATTGCTCTATGAAATATTTGCACAGAGAAATTTTTTCATCCTCAAGAATCACAACGAATTCATCGCCGCCGATTCTGTAAACATGTTCCACGCCGAAGACAGAACAAATCAATTTGCAAGCGTTTATCAGATAAATGTTGCCGTGTTCGTGCCCGTAAGTGTCGTTGATTTTCTTCAAAAAATTCACGTCAACCATCACGATACAAAATTTTGCTTCGCCCTTTAAAATTTTTTTGTTAAGCCGAGCACTCGCCTCGTCGTAGGCAACTTTATTTCTTATTCCCGTCAAAGAATCTTTGTGCGCAATTTCATCAATCTCAAAAATTTTAATCTGCATGTCGGCAACTTTGGCTTTTGCGCGTTGCAAGTGCTCCAAGTATTTCAAAAGATTTTCCGTCATCCTCAGCCAAGCGGAATATAAATTTTCAATCTCGTCATTCGTTTTTATTTTCAAGCCGCGCATTTGTTCGATATATCTTTCGCGAGACGGTTTGTTGTCGTAAGAAATATTTCTGGCGTAATAAGCCAGCGTGTTCACAGGCACAACGATATTATTTTTCACGAACATTAAACCGACGGCAGAAATGAAAACGAAACAGCCCAAGAACAAAATCATCAACTTAATCGTGAAATTTTTCGTGTATTCGGGGAGAATTTCCATTGAATAATCCACTGCCGCATAACATTGACATTTTCCGTTGATGTCGTAAAGCGGTTTGTAAAGCGTCAGCAAGTGCCCGTATTCGTCATTTGAAATTATCGGCGGAATTGGTCTGCCGGCAATAAAATCATCTTTGTAAGGATAAGCCGACTCTTCAAAAGGAACTATTTCGCCGTGCGCGTCGCCGTCAAAAGTTCCCGTGTCGAGATCAAAAACGACGTGACAACCGTCCTCCATAATTTTATAAACGTAAATATATTTTATGTTGGTGTTGCTGTTTTTTATGGAGTAAAATTTTTCCTCAATCGCCCTGTAACCTTCGGCGTTGCGACCGAGATTTATATATTCGTCAACGCGATTGGGATTTATTTCGCTGATAATAATCGTAACTATTCCGTCCACGGTTTTTATTCGGTCGTCAATGACGGCGTTTTTGAAAAGCAGATAACTTATCAGCGCGATTGAAAACGAAACCAAAAACGAACTCAGTAACAAAATCAAAAGAGATTTCGTGCGCAAGGACGACGACAAATAATTTTGTTGATCTATAACGTGTTTCATTTCGTCCGATAAGGGAGCTTGCCTTTGTCCCGCCAGCCGAAATGCTCTTTTTATTTTTGGCGGCGTCAATTTCAGAAGAACGAACGACAATATCATTGAAAAACTTTTGTCGAGAAATTCGTTGAGAAAATTTTCTTTGTAACTTATTTGAAATTGATTGAGCGATTGAAGAACGCTTGTCGCATTCAAAAATTTTTCTATCAGCAGATCAAAAGTTCCCGTTGCGAAAGTCAGAAAAGGAATAAGGAGGAGCACTTTTCCGAAGCTGTCGAAGAAACCTTTTCGCGCAAAGAATGTCGTAAAAATCGCAATCATTATGCTGACGGAGCAATAATACATTTCGGACGACTCGAAAAGAGCTTTGATAAGATTTGTGAAAAAGCCGATTGTAATTCCGGGCACATAGCCGCCGAGTGCCGCGATAAAAATCGTACCGCTCGTGTCAAGATAAATCGACAAGTTGAAGTGATCCGCGATTGATGATCCGATTAAATTTAAAACCAAGCCTGCAAAACAAATCAAAGTAAGTTTTCCTACAGACATTTTATATTCGACCCCATGAAAAATTTTTCCGATTATATCACAAGGCGCAAAAAAAAACTGCCGCGTTCGGCGACAGATAAAATTTTCTGCAAGCTTTTAAATTTTCGGCGCGACGTAAAAAGCATTCGACACATACATAAAATATTTCGACTTAAAAAATGCTTCCTTTTGGAAAGAAATTTCCGCTTCGGCGTCGGGCAGTTGTTCATCGAATTTGATTTTATGTTCCTTGAGAAATTCGCAGTTATAAATTTTCGTGCCCAAGAAACTGTTTATCTTCTTATCGAGTAAAAGTTTCGCCGCAATTTGCCCGTTGGTACTCATTATTGCGCCGCGCTTTTCTTCCTTGAATTGAACGTCTCGTTGCTCGGAATATTTTTTCTCGCCAAAAGCAACGTTGCCGTTTTCATTTTCTTCGAGCCAAGAAAAAAGATGGATGATATTTGCTATCTTGTACTCATTTATTGTGTATAATTTTGAGAGTGAGTCGGTAAGAAGGCAATCGCCGACTTTAAGGAAAGAAACGTAATATCCCTGCGCAAGTTCGAGAGCTTTGTTCCATGCCGCCGAGTTGCTTACTTTGGATTCCAATCTTTCAAATGTAACGTTAGCTTTGTCTTTGATTTTTTCCGAACAAATTTTATCGCTGCCGTCGGTCGAGGCGTTGTCGATTATGATGACCTCGTAATATTTATAATCTTGACCGAGCAGGCTGTCCAAAGTTTCAGAGATATTTTTGGCGTCGTTGTTCACGACCAATAACAAAGAAAAAATTGGTTTCATTGTTATTTCGGGTTGATTGTAATAATCAAACGGAACGCCAATTTCCTTTGCATTTAGAAGAGCATCTTTTTTGGCGGGCGTTAAAGAGCCAAGAAATTTTTGTACTACTTCAGCCGTTGAATAAATGGAACGAAAAACTTTCTTGTCCGGATTTGAATTTAAAGACGCTGCGCAATTGCTGAAAGTACTATTTGTTATTATGTTGTGTTTGCATAGGCTCATCAAGATAAATTCTTCATCATCAGACTCGCAACCTTCGACAAATTCCGTCGGCACGTCCAAGTGGAGATTTTCCTTGACCCACGGCAGATTGTCCGAGAAAACAAAAACCGTAATGTTGTTGTACCTTTGCTTTAAAATATCCATGCAAGTGTAGTAATAATCAAGAGGCGTGATATTGAACCAAGGTTTTTTATTAATATCGTTGCTGATATTCAGCGGGTTGTAAGCAAAATCACCGTGTCGAAAATGCATCGATACCGAACACTCGGCGGATAAAATTTTTTGCCGCCACATTTCCGCTTTCGGGCTGAACGGATTTTTCAGCGTAAATTCTTTTCTGATGATGTCTATAATATCCGAAAAAAATCTTTCGCTGTGCGCATAATTACCTTTAATGTAAATATCACCTTGAATATTTTCAAGTTCCTTCGGTGAATTCGGATTTATTCCTGTTTCAAGAACATGCTTAATTTCTTCGGGCGTTGCAATATTTTCCAAAATATTAAAAGCTCCAAGCCTGTAGTGAATATGAAATCGAGGTTTTTCATTGTTTAAAACTTTGACATATCTTAAATCCAGTTTCAATTCGGTATTCAATTTATGAGCGAGACATCTGGCAAGAGCGTATTGATAGAACTGATTTCCGAGTCCGCCGCTTAATTGCGCAATCACCATTTTAATTCATCACCTGCCAAAGAATTTTATCCTCAACGGTTATGTCTTCGCCGAGCTGAACTTCGATAATCTTAAGCGGCTCGTCGGCAATGACCGTGTGTTTGCAACCGACGGGAATTTCTACAACGTCGCCTGCGCGGACAACTTTTTCTTCGCCGTTGATTATCACTCTGCCCTTGCCCGCGATAAAGTTCCAAACTTCGTCTCTGCGCTCGTGGCTGTGATAACGCATTTGACTGCCGCGATTTAAAGTTACCTTAACAGTCAAGCTTTTATCGTCGGAGTCAATGATTTTAAAAGTTCCCCAAGACTTTTCTGCAAAACGAACTTGCTGATCCAAATGTTCAACGAAAGGCTTAATGTAGCTCGACGCCACTTTGTCCGAAACCAAAATCCCGTCCGCGCCCGCGACAACAACCGCATTTTTCAAACCCATGCAAATTATCGGCACGTCGGAATTGTTTATCACGTGAAGATTTTCGCTGGCTTCATCGATTTGGATAATGCCCCCCCCCGTAGTATTGGATTCAAGAACTTCAGTCAGAGTGTTCCATGTGCCAATGTCTTTCCACTCGCCGGCGTAGCGAACGACTTTGATATTTTCTTCGTGCTCGACAACCGCGTAGTCAAAGCTGATATTCGGCAGGGCGTCATAATTTTTTGCAAGCTCGGTGTGCGAAGACATTCCCAAAAGCTTCTGCGCCTTGTTGAGAACGTAGCCGAGTTTGAACGCGAAAACGCCGCCGTTCCACAAACCGCCCGCGTCAATAAATTTTTGCGCGTCAATACGATTAGGCTTCTCTCTGAACGAGACAACGCGGCTAATCTTATCGGCAGTCTGCGGGATTATGTAGCCGTATTTTTCGGCGGGATAAGTCGGCTCAATGCCCATCAAAACCAACGGCGAGTCGGCTGAAATCTGCGCGGCGAGCATGTGAAATTGCGCGAAAAAATTATCGTCAACGTAAGGATCGACGGGACAAACAACAACCGATTCATCCGCGTCAACGCCCTTAACGTCATGAAGATAAGCCGCCGCCAAAGCTATCGACGGAAAAGTATTCCTTCGACAAGGTTCGCTCGACAAATCAAAATTTTCTCCGAGATATTTTTTAAGGAGAGTCAACTGTTTTTTGGCTGTGGCGATTGTCACGGTTGACTCCGCGCAGGTTCGGCGAATTTGTTTCAAAACGCGTTGCAACATCGATTCGCCGCCTGCCTCATTGAAAATCTTCAAAAATTGTTTCGAGCGGACTTCGTTTGATAAAGGCCAAAGTCTCTGTCCGCTTCCGCCCGAAAGTAAAATTATCTGCATAAATTCTCCCTTCACAAAATTATTTCACGGCAACAACATTCAAGCTTATCAACCTTCGGTTGCTCCCGCGCAGGTTCGGCAAATTTGTTTCAAAACGCGTTGCAACATGGATTCGCCGCCCGCCTCATTGAAAATCTTCAGAAATTGTTTCGAGCGGACTTCGTTTGATAAAGGCCAAAGTCTCTGACCGCTTCCGCCCGACAATAAAATTATCTGCATAAATTCTCCCTTCACAAAATTATTTCACGGCAACAACATTCAAACTCATCAACCGCCCGTGTTCAAAATCCATGTGCGGCAGATAAGATCTGCTGTAGTCGTCATAATTCGGCGGCAAAAAATCCCGCCAATCATAAAGCTTGACATCGGAAAAGCCCGCGCCCGTCAAGAGCTCCGACAAGCGTTTGAAATCGTAAGTCTGATAATGGAAATTATATTCGTAATTCTGTCCGCCGTAAAGCAAGCCCATCATGAGATCCAAATTTCTTGACGACAAATATTCTTCGACAATCGCTTCAAAATTCGGCACGGCAATTCTCAAAATGCCTCCCGATTTTAAAACGCGATACCATTCTTTTAACACCCCCCCCGAATCATTTCAATTCGGGTGAAATGCTCCAAGACGTGGCAGGCATAAATTTCCTCAACTGAATTGTCGGCGATCACGTCGAGTTTGTCAAGCTTATCCGTGACGTAATCGACGTGCGGGAATTTTCTCGCGTCCAAATGTTTCCAGCCCGGCAAATATTTTTCGCCGCAACCAATGTGAAGTTTCATTCCAATTTTCTCTCCTTTAAAAAGCCGTGAATGCAATTAAGTATCTTGTCGAGTTGCTCCTTTTGCAAACCGTGATGACAGCCGACATAAAAGCCGTAATGATTAATCCACTCGGCAACGGGATAATTTTTCTCCAAGTCGCCGAAAAGTTTTTTGTACAACGGCTGATTCAAAAGCGGCATCATCGGGCGCGTCTCGATATTATTTTTCTCCAAATGTTGAGTTATCTCCCGCCGCGTGAACGGCGCATTTTTTTTGACGACAAGCGGATACATCATGAAAGAATGATCGACGTATTCGGGATAACTCGGCAACTGCAGATATTCTTCGACGCCGCGCAGATTTTCCGTCAAATAAGCGGCATTTGCCTTGCGCGTGTTCATTATGAAATCTTTATGCTCCAACTGATCCAAGCCGATAACGCCTTCAAACTCGCCGATTCTGTAGCTGTAGCCCAAGCGGATAAACATAAATCTTTTATCCATTTCCGTTTTGGAACGCAACGGACAAACAACTCGCGGGTCGGAAGCAACGCATTTTTCACAAGTGCAAGCCCGCCCGTGCGCCAAAAGCGAACGAGAAATTTCCATAAGCTCGCGATCATTTGTCGTCAAAACTCCGCCGATGCCCGTCGTTATTGTGTGGGCAACGTAGGTACTGAAACAGGCGACTTCGCCGAAACTGCCGACGGGTTTATTTTTGTAAGTTGCAAAATGTGCCTCCGCGCAGTCCTCAATGATTTTCAAATTATATTTTTCGGCAAGCGCGACAATCGGTTCCATATCGCAAGGTTGCCCGAAAAGATGAACGGGCATTATCGCGACGGTGTCTTTATCAATTTTTTCTTCGATAAGCGCGGGATTTATGTTGTAAGTTTTTGCGTCAACGTCAACAAAAACGGGCTCAAGCCCCGCATGAAGACAGGAATTGGAAGAAGCGATAAAAGTCACGGCAGGAACCAAAACTTTGGATTTCGGTTGCCAAGCAAATTTTTCTTTCAACGCCTCCAAGCCGACATGCAAAGCACTCGTTCCGCTGTTGAGAGCTATTCCGTATTTTTGATTGTGAAGTTTCGCAAATTCCTTTTCAAACTTGTAAACCATCGGTCCTTGCGATAAACGATTTGCCGCCAAAATTTCATCGACGCGCCGCCGCCCGTTATCGCTGATAAAAGCCCAGCCGATTCCGATTTTGTCCGATTTTTTTTCGGTGAAATGTTCACGATAAAAATCAACCGTTAATCTTATGCCGTCCTCCAAGCTTGTTTTCGGACGCCAACCAAATTTCAACATGCGCGATACGTCGGTTAATTTTCTCTTCATGCCGGCGGGCTTCGTCAAATCGTGTTTGAAAGTTCCTTTGAAACCGACAACCTTAGCGACGGCTTGATAATATTCGTCAACAGAATAATCTTCGCCGAGCCCGACATTCATTAAATCGGGCAATTCGTCAAAGCGTTCGACGGCAAGCCAGATACAATCCGCCAAATCGCCCGCATACATGAACTCGCGGCGAGCAGTACCGTCGCCCCAAATTTCAATTTCCGATTTTCCGTCCGCAACGGCTTGAATAATTTTTTGAATCACGGCGGGGATCATATGTGCCCTTTCGCCCGAAAATTTATCCCAGCGTCCGTAAATGTTGCAAGGAATCAAAGTTTTGTATTGATATTCGGGATTTTCCCGCGAAATGTAACTGCACATTCTGGCGCAAGAAATTTTCGCAAGCGCGTAACCTTCATTTGTCGGCTCAAGTTCGCCCGTCAAAATCATGTCTTCGGTTAAGGGCGTCTCGTGGTTGCGCGGATACATGCAGGAGGAGCCGAGATTCAAAAATTTTTTTATGCCCGCCCGATAAGCTCCGTAAATGACATTGCGCCCCATATCGAGATTTTCAACCAAAAATTTCAGCGGTTGCTTTGTGTTCGCCGCAATGCCGCCGACAATTCCCGCCGCATGAATCACCAAATCGGGACGATTTTTTTCCAGATAATCGGACACGGCGTCTTTGTCGAGCAACTCCAATTCTTTATGGCTCGGCGCAAGCAATTCATAATTTTTACTGCGCGGCGACTCCAAAATATTTTTTCCGACCAAGCCGC
>FLNX01002853.1_pt1 | contig 19984 bp, 16 predicted proteins | sample 1140341 | NCBI WGS metagenome assembly FLNX01 (sample SAMEA3878208, study PRJEB12797) | bioreactor metagenome | biome: Moose rumen | place: Sweden | collected 2011-10
GGTTCGGGCTCTGGTTCCGGGGCGGGAGCAGGAGCGGGTGCGGGGGCGGGCTTGGGCTCGTCCTTTTTGTGGGAGAAAGTGTTGGTGCGGATAATGGTTACGCTTTCCATTTCTTCCTCTTCGCCGTCATCGGCCCTGCGGCCGCTCTGTTCGAGGATGTCGGACATCTTGATGGCCCTTTCCTCCGCCTCCTGCGCAGCCCTCTGGTCTGCGCCGAACTGCTTCGCGATGGCGGGCATGTATCCGTCCGACACCTTCGCGTTCGGGTTGAGTTCGATATCGGCGCCCTGCTTGCGGAGGAAATCCACAAGGTCGTCAAGCCCGATGTTGAACTGACGCAATATTCTGCTGATTCTGATTTCTGCCATGTATTAACCCCTGTTTTAGTTCCTATTCTTCGAATTCCGCTGAAAGGATGCTGCGGACCTCGGCGACGGTTTCGTCTTCAAGGTCGGCACGCTTTGCAAGTTCTTCCGGATCGATTGCGAGAACGCTCTTGGCGGTGTCGCAGCCGATGCTCTTGAGTTTGTCGATGATCCATGCGTCGATGGTGTTGCCGTACTCGGGATTGGTGAAGTCGTCAAGGGCGACGTCCTCCTCGAATTCGGGGACCTCTCCCTTGGGGGCCTCGCGCCACACTTCGATTTCGCGGCCCACGAGCATGCCGGCGAGCTGGACGTTGACGCCGCCGCGGCCTATGCCCTTCTGCACTTCATCGGGCTGCATGTACACCTTGACCTTGTCGTCGACAGTTTCACCCATGTCGATATGGGAGACGTGGGCGGGATTGAGGGCCCTCTGGATGAGGAGCTTCTGGTTGGAAGTCCACTGGATCACGTCGATGTTCTCGTTGCGCAGCTCCCTCACGATGCTGATGATGCGGCCGCCCTTGACGCCGATGCAGGCGCCTATGGGATCGATGCGGTCGTCGTAGGATTCGACGGCGACCTTGGCCCTCTCGCCGGGCACGCGGACCACCTTCTTGATGGTGATGAGACCGTCGGAGATTTCGGGGACCTCCATCTCGAAGAGCCTCTCGAGGAAATCGGTGGAAGTACGGCTGAGGGTGATGTAGGGAGTGGTGTTGTTGCGCATCTCCACGCTCTTGATGATGGCGCGGACGGTGTCGTTCTTCTTGAAGCGTTCGCCGGGAATCTGCTCCTCGCGGGGGATGTGGAGCTCGTTGCCGTCTTCGTCGATGATGAGCACTTCGCGGCTCCAGGTCTGATACACCTCGCCCGAGAAAATCTCACCGACCTTCTCGGAGTACTTCTTGTACACGTTTGCCTTCTCGATGTCGAGGATGCGGCCCTGCAGGTTCTGGCGGATGTTGAGGATTCCGCGGCGGCCGAAGTTGGAAAGGGGGAAGGGCTTGGCGTAGATGTCCCCCACCGAGTAGTCGTCCATGCCGCTGTCGCGCTTGACTTCCTCGGGAGTCATCTGCGCATTGGGATTCTCCACCTCGCCGTCTTCGACTATCTCGAAGATCTGGTAGATTTCGCAGGTTCCGCGGTCCACGTTCACGTTCACGTCGAAGTTGTCGGACGAGCCGTAGATCTTGGCAAGCTGGGTGAGGAACACGTCCTTGAGCACGCCCATCATCACGGGGCGGTCGATGTTCTTCTCTTCCTTGAAGTCCTTGAAGGCGTCAATCAAGGTGATTTTTTCTACTTTTTCCATTTATTTGTCGTTTATTTCTGTCAGCAGACGGTCCGCCTCCTCGGCGGAAATGCCAAGCGAGGTGACTGTGAGGGCGTAGTCTTCGACGTCGCGGTCGAAGGCGCCCAGCACCGCACGGTGTATGAATTCGCAGTCGGCGAGTTCGACGGGACTTCCGCCGCGGTCCACCGTAACCTCGATGTTGTTGTCATCGTCGAGCTTCAGCCCGACAACGGTGCAGCCGCGTTCCCTTGCCGCAGCCTCCACCACTTCGTTGAGTTTCTTTTCGTCCATTTTTCAAAAAAAAGATAGGGGCCTCAAGGCCTCTATCCCACAAAATCCGCTGCAAAGGTATAAAAAATATCCAATACTGCAAATAATAATAATTACCTCAACCATAAAATTGAATCGGGGCCTTCGCAGAAAAGCAGGTCCAGGACGGACATGCCGGGCACGAAACCGTACCTGCCGCGGAAGACCTGCCAGTAGGGTTTCCCGAGACAGAGCGACGCGAGAACGGAGTTGGGACGCTTGGGATGGATAATCTCCCGGTAATCCTCCTCCGCATCCTTTTCCCAAAGGGCCGTCTCGAGGAACTGCACCTGCAGGCCCGTCTTTTCGCACAGCCATTTCAGCAGCTGCAGGTTGAGATCCCACAGCAGGACAGGCTCCGACTCCAGGATCCCGAAGACTCCGTCGCGGTAGAACTCGAAGAAGGGGGACGATTCGTAGGCGCTCTCGAGGGCCCTTTCCATCTTTGCGACCCACGGCACGCTGTAGTCGACCTCCACCGATCTGACAGGCCCCGCGGTCGCATGGACCACCGGGAAACTGAGGTCGAGGGGGCCGTTCGCGCTCATGATGCGGCAGCGGTTGCGGTACGACTGCTTCCGGTAGCTTTCCATGGCTTCGAGGTACACGACGGGACTTTTCGCAAGCAGTGCGAAATACTCCACTGGAGGACAGAAAGCGGTGGACAGCAGCACTTTACTCGACGAGGCCTTTAACGTGAATGTCGCCGGCGCGGACTATTCCGCGCTTGGAGGCGCGGATGAAGGAAAGGATTTCATCCCTCTCCCCGCTCTGCGGGAAACCGGCCTCGACCTTGGCGCAGGCATCGGAGATGTTGAGCCCCTGGTAATAGAGAGTGTCGTAGATGTCCCTGATGTTCCGGATGACCTCGCCGTCGAACCCCCTGCGGCGGAGCCCCACCAGGTTGATGCCGGCGAAACAGATGGGATCGCGGCCGCAGAGCGAATAGGGCGGGATGTCCTTGGTCACCCGGCTGCCTCCGCCCACCATCGCGTGGGTGCCGATATGCGAGAACTGGTGCACCACGGTACTGCCGCCCAGGATGGCCCAGTCGTCCACGTCGGTCTCGCCGGCGATGCCGACGTAACTCACCAGGATGCAATGGTTTCCGACCCGGCAGTCGTGGGCCACGTGGACGTAGCTCATCAGAAGGGTGTCGCTGCCTATCCTGGTGACCCCCTTGCCGCTGGCGGCGGTGCCCCGGTTGATGGTGGCGCATTCGCGGATGGTGACATTGTCGCCTATCTCGACCCATGTCACCTCCCCGTCGAACTTGAGGTCCTGGGGGATGGCGCCGACGACCGCCCCGGGAAAGACCTTGGCCCCCTTTCCCATCTTCACATACGGGAAGATGGTGGAATGGGGATAAATGACGGAGCCGTCACCGATTTCCACGTTGTCGTCGATGAATACATACGGGCCCACCTTTACGTCCTCGCCCAGCCGGGCGTTGGGGCTCACAGTTGCAAGAGGATGAATTTCAACCATTTCAGCCAATGGAATTTAGGACAGCTCTGACGGCTGCGGAGTTAATCGTATGCCCCGGCTTGAAGGCGGTGATGCGCGCCCGCATGAAGCCGCCGCAGAGACGGAAGTCCCCTATGAGGTCGAGCATCTTGTGCCTGGCGCATTCATTGGGGAAACGGAGGGTGAGATTGCTCAGATACCCCTCCGGTGTCGCCTCCAGACCGGGCCGGCCCATGAGCCTTGCGAGGGCGGCCACTTCGTCCCGGGGAATGGATGGATCCACGACGACGATGGCGTTGTCCGTGTCTCCGCCCTTTATGAGCCCCCTGGAGGCAAGGCTTTGCAGTTCGTGAAAGAAGACAAAGGTGCGGCACGGCGCCACTTCGCCCGCATAATCGCCGCCTTCTTCCCAGTGGAAGGTCTGCACGCCCGGCACGCCGGAGCCGAAATCCACCGTGAGGTCGCAGGAGAAATGCCCGCAGGGCTCGATGAGAATCCGGCTGCCGGAGGAGCCCAGACTGACTTCCAGCGGCTCCCGGGGAGTGACATGGCGGCGCGGGGCCTCCTGTTCCGCCAGGCCGTCTTTCGCAATGGCTTCGGCATAAGGCAGGGCGCTGCCGTCGAGGATGGGCACTTCACCTCCGTCGATTTCGATGCAGGCGTTGTCCACGCCCAGGCCCGTAAGGGCGGACATGAGATGCTCCACGGTGGACACGGAAGCTCCTTCCTTTGCCAGAAGAGTGCAGCGCTCCGTACCGGCGACATTCTCCGAAAGGGCCGGGATTGTTATTCCGAGGTCGGTCCGCACGAAGACTATCCCGGTGCCTTCCGGGGCGGGGTTAAGGACAAGACGGGAAAGAACCCCGGTATGGAGCCCTTTCCCGAAAAACGCGTATGATTTTTTTAATGTCCTCTGTTTCATCATTTTCAACTTTCTCAAGTCCTGTCCGCCATCCTGCATGCTTGGGCGGAGGTATTTCAGGAGTATAGGCCCGCGCACATTTTTTATTTTCCATATTCCCCTTCCTAAATCCTTCCCCAACGGGAAGGACTTGGTCGCCCTACAGGCTCCGGAAAGAGGTTGTTTCGCATCTGCGAAAGTCAAATTATTTTTCCTCTCCGGCCATCTTGAACCTGGCGTAACTGCGAAGGTATACGTCATGGTCCATTGCAGGAGAGCCCATGACGGTGGTGCCTTCCCTGCGGATGGAGTGCGTAACTCCCGACTGTGCAGCAATGACCGTGCCGTCGGCAATCCGAAGGTGGCCGACTATTCCGACCTGGCCGGCGATTATGCAGTTCCGGCCGATCACTGCGGAACCCGCGATGCCGCACTGTGCGGCTATCACGGTATTGTCCCCAATCTGCACGTTGTGGGCTATCTGGCAGAGGTTGTCTATCCTTACGCCGTTGCCGATGACCGTGGCTTCCATCTCGGCGCGGTCCACGGTGCTGTTGGCGCCGATTTCCACGTCGTTCCCGACGACCACGGTGCCGAGGTGCTCTATCTTCTTCCAGGTGCCGTCGCCCAGGGGGGCGTTGCCGAAACCGTCGGATCCTATGACCACGCCGGCATGCAGGATGACGTTGTCGCCTATGGTGCAGCCCGGGTAGACGACCACACCCGGATACAGGATGCAGCGGCGGCCTATGGTCACGCCGTCGCCGACGGTCACGTGGCTGTGGATGACGCTGCAGTCCCCTATGCGGGCCTTCCTGCCTATCTTCACGTAATCGCCCACCCACACCTTGCGCCCAAGCCGGGCGAGCGGGGAGATGCCGCAGCTGCAGACGGTGGAGAAGGCGCGGTGGCGGCGGTACTTTTTCTTTTCGTCGGCAACCGCCTGGAGCAAGGTTGCAACGCCCTTGTAGGCATCGTCCACGCGCACCAGCACGGCATCCACCTTCTGCTTGGGCTCAAAATCGGAATTAACCAGCAAGACCGAAGCCTTGCCGGTATAAACATAACGCTCGTATTTGGGATTCGCGTAGAAACTGAGCGCTCCGCTCCTGCCGTGTTCAATCCCTGCAAAAGAACGGACTTTCACTTCGGGATCGCCTTCCACCGTGCCGCCCAGCAATTTCGCTATCTGCCCGGCCGTCAGTTCCATGCCCTAGAACCTCCAGCCGAATGTTACTACCGCGTCGATCACCTTGCGGGTGCTCTGCACGCAGGGAGAGATAATCGGGTTGCCGTCGGCTGCATAAAGATAGGTGTCGTACGGGGAGAAATACTGGGCCGGATACGATGTGCGCCTCAGGGCGAGGTCCGCGAAGAAGGATCCGGGGGAAGAGTAACCTATGCCGCAGGAGACGGAACGGATGGGAGCCTTGAGGTAAACGGGATCCTGAAGGTAGGCCCCTCCGTTCTCGTAGAAGTCGAAGTTGTCGGCGTAGTATGCGGCGTCCACGAAGTAGCCCTCGTTGTCGGTGTAGGTGCGCTCGGGATTGGTGGTGAAGTTGTAGCCGGCCCTCAGGGAGAGGAACGGGAGCACGTTCACCTCGGCGCCTACGCGCACGCTGTGGGTAACTCCGCAGAAGAGCTTGTTGAGACGGTTGACGAAATAGAAGGAATCGTCGCTGAAGAGCTTGCCGCTCGACTCGCTGTATTTCATGATGCTGTAGTCGGTAAGCTCGTAGTCGACGCTCAGGAGGCCCAGGGTGCCGAATGTGTAGGCGATGCCGGCGTCGACGGTGTAGGGCGAACGGTACTCGTAAGTGTTTTCGGCCGTGGGGGAATAGCTGTAGCCGTTCTGGGAGGAATCATCGAAGTAGGTGTCGATCCTGATGCCCCACTGCTCCTCAATCGAGTAGGCGGTGGGAGTCTTGAACGCGGCGCCGAGACGGAGATTGCGGGTGGGCAGCCAGATGAAGCCCAGGGCCGCGTTGATGCCGCTGGCGGAGGAATTGTACTCGTAGCCGTAAGTGGCCGACTGGAAATACGTGGACGAACCGACCACGTGCTCCCCGCCGCTCATGTACTCGGGAGTGACCGGGAAATCGTGGGAGGAGACGGCCTTCTCGGTGAATTCTTCCCTGTATTTATAGTTGATGACAGGCATCGATATGTTCGCGCCCACGAAGAAATTGTCGTTGACGTTGAACGCGAAATTGGTGGTGATGTCGTTCTTGCTGCCCAGGACGACCCGCGAGGAGGACTGGTAGAGGGTTCCGGGAACGAAGTAGAAAACCTGATCGCCGACAATCTCCTTGAACTCGTTGGAGCCGTAATAGTTGCCTATGGAGCCGTCGGAGTTGACCACGTCGGGATTGTAGTTGATGAGGCCCGAGCCGTATGCCGCCAGCGGATTCCAGTAATAGTCGGAGCTGTAGGGGTTGGAACTGTCGAGTATGCCCGGATCCATCATCCTGCCGCTGCTGTTGGCGCTCATGGCGGCCATGGCCATCGCCGCGGCCATGCTGGTGAGGTTGCCCTCGCCGCCGTTCACTCCCTGGGCGGTGATTTCTTCGCAGAAGTTCGACGTCATGTTGGACATGAAGCCGAGCGTCCAGTTCTTGATGCCGTAGTCGCGGCCGGTTTCAAACTGCAGGGAGAAGCCGACGTTGGGAACTATGAAACGGTTGCGGCTGCCGGGAAGGCTGCCGGAGAATTTCTGGCTGCCGCCGGCATAGTTGTACGCAGGGGCCCAGCTTGCCTCGGTGGACGAGAAAACGGCGCCCGGGGAGACGGTGAACTGGGAGTATCCCGCCACGGCGGAACCTGCGGGGTTGATGCCTACGGAGCCGAGGTCGGCCCCGACGGCGGTCACCGCATTGCCCATGCCAAGGGTGCGGGCGGTGCCGTAATAGTTGTTGCTGCCGAAGGTGATGGCGTCGTACATGGTCTGCGCGCCCGCCGCAATGCAAAAACCGGCAAAGAATATGGAAATGAATATCTTTTTCATGTTCGTAACTGTGATGTATTTCGTACTGTAAAACTATTCAACTTTCGCAAGTCCTTTTCACCGTCCTGCCAGTTTCTGCGGCAGGTTTTCAGGCGTAAAGGCCTGCGCACATTTTTTTATCCACGTTACCCCATCCCTAAATCCCTTCCCTCGGGGAAGGGGACCCTGCGGGTCCCAGGGTTCTCCACGTTACCCCATCCCTAAATCCCTTCCCTCGGGGAAGGGACTTTGTCGCCCTTCAGGCTCCGGAAAGAGGTTGTTTCGCACCTGCGAAACTTAAATAAAACTACCTGCCGCGGGAAGATCCGCCACCGCCGCCGCTGAACGAACCGCCACCGCCTGAGGAGCTGCCTCCGCCGCCGGAGAAGCTGCCTCCGCGCGAGGAGCCTCCGCCGCCCGAGTAGCTGCGGCTGCCCGAGGACGAGCTGCCGGAAGAAGAGGAGGATGAAGAACGGTTGTATGTGCTGCCGGAGGAACGGGTGGCCGCGCTGCCGGAAGAGCCTTCATAGCTGCTCCCCGAGGAGTTGCGGATATAGCCGCCGCTCCTTGCGGAAGAAGAAGACGACCTGTTGTAGGTGCCGGTGCCGGCGCTGCCGGTGCTGCCGGACCTGGTGCCCGTGCCGCCGCTGTATCCGCGGCCGGTGGAGTACCCTCCGGTGCGCGACATGGAGCCTGCGCCCCTTCCGTATACGGGGCTGCCGCCCTTGATGCCGTCGCGGGGACCGCCGTAGAGGTAACCGTCGCTGAGCCGGCCGCGGCCGGGGCCGCCGAAATGGCCGGGGCCGTACCATCCGCCGTAATACCAGGGATCATACCAGCCGCCATAATAGCCATAATAGCCGTAATAACCGCCGTACCAGCCGTAGTACCAGGGATCGTAGTACCAGGAATCATAGAACCAGGGATCGTACCAGCCGCCGTAGAACGGACTGTACATGCCCCATCCGTAACGCCAGTGCCAGGGATTCATGTAGCGCCAGCCGTAGCTGAAAGGATACCCGAAGCCGAAGAACGGATAGTCGTAAAGGCCGTAACGGCCGTAGGTGTTGCCGTCGAGGTCTTCAACTCTGGTGCGGAAGCCGTCTTCCACCAGCACGAGAGTGTCGCGCCGGAGCGCGGCCTCGCGTTCGATTTCGCGGCGGGCGCGGGCCACGAACTCCTCGTCGCTGAGGGGAACGACCCGGACGGGGTCGGTCTTATAGTAGATTCCGTCGCGGAAGCGGGGATACCCGGCATACTCGGCGGAAGTGGCGCACGATACGGCCAGCAGGGCTGTCAGCGCCAGTGGAATTAGTCTTCGTGATATCATAGTTTTCATGTTTTTTGTATATATTTGCGCCTGGCTTGAAGCACGCGCAGGCAGGTTTTCAGTCCAGTTTTACTATTAGATGCAAAATTGCTAAAAAATCGCAACAAATTCAAGAAAAATTATGGCGAAAGAAATAACACCCCGTTCGGAAGATTATTCAAAATGGTATAACGACATAGTAGTCAAGGCGGATCTTGCCGAGCAGTCGGCGGTACGCGGATGCATGGTCATCAAGCCCTACGGCTACGCCATCTGGGAAAAGATGCAGCACACCCTCGATGCGATGTTCAAGGAGACCGGGGTCCGGAACGCCTATTTCCCGCTCTTCATACCCAAGAGCTTCTTCAGCCGCGAGGCCGAGCATGTGGCCGGCTTTGCCAAGGAATGCGCCGTGGTCACCCACCACCGGCTCATGAACGACCCCGAAGGCAAGGGCGTGGTGGTCGATCCCGACGCCCGCCTCGAAGAGGAACTCATCGTGCGCCCCACTTCCGAAACCATCATCTGGAGCGTCTACAAAAACTGGATCAAGAGCTGGAGGGACCTCCCGGTGCTCTGCAACCAGTGGTGCAACGTGGTAAGGTGGGAAATGCGCACCAGGCCGTTCCTGCGCACCAGCGAATTCCTCTGGCAGGAAGGCCACACCGCGCACGCCACCGCCGAAGAGGCCGAGGAGCGCACCCGCCAGATGGTGCAGGTGTATGCCAGATTCGCCCGCGAAACCATGGCCCTGCCGGTGATCGTGGGCCACAAGAGCCCCAACGAGCGCTTCGCCGGCGCCCTCGACACCCTTACCATCGAGGCCATGATGCAGGACGGCAAGGCCCTGCAGGCCGGCACCAGCCATTTCCTGGGCCAGAATTTCGGCAAGAGCTTCGACGTCCAGTTCGCCGACAGGGACGGCTCCCTGCAGTACGCCTGGGCCACTTCGTGGGGGGTCAGCACCCGTCTCATGGGCGCGCTCATCATGGCCCACTCCGACGACGACGGCCTCATCCTTCCCCCCGCCCTCGCGCCCATACAGCTCGTAATGGTTCCCATCTACAAGACCGATGCGGAACGCAACGCCGTCCTCGAAAAGTTCGACGAAATCGGCAAGGCCCTGAAGGCCGCCGGGATAAGCGTCAGGATTGACGACCGCGACACCCTCCGCCCCGGCTTCAAGTTCGCCGAATGGGAAGTCAAGGGAGTGCCGGTGCGTCTCGCCATGGGCGCGCGCGACCTCGCCGCCGGCAGCATCGAGGTCTTCCGCAGGGACACCCTGGAGAAAGTTACCATGCCCATCGGGGACGTCGTCGGACACATCCCGGGCCTTCTCGAAGACATCCAGAAGAACATCTACCGGAAGGCTTCCGACTTCCGCGCCTCGCACGTCGAGAAGTGCGACAGCTGGGAAGAATTCAAGGAAAAGATCCAGACCGGCAGGTTCCTGCTCTGCCACTGGGACGGCACCCCCGAAACCGAGCAGGCCATAAAAGACGCCACCAAGGCCACCATACGCTGCATTCCCGTTGACAGCTTCGTCTGCGAAGAGGAAGGCAAAGACATATTCTCCGGCAAGCCCTCGCACAGGAGGGTGGTGTTCGCAATCGCATATTAACCCATGAAAAAGACAGTCCTCACCCTTGCGCTGGCCCTTGCGGCAGCATTCATCTCCTTAGCACAGCAGAACGTGCAGGACGCGGCCGCGGAAGCCGCGAAAGCCATCGCGGAAGCTCCCCAGGAGCTCTCCCAGGCCCCCAAGCCGAGCAACTGGACCGACGTGCTCGTGCTCGACTTCGGCTTCAACCAGACCGAGCTCACCAACTGGGCGGCGGGCGGCTTCAACAACCTCAACTTGAACGCCGGGCTCGACGCCAAGGCCGACTACGCCAAGGACCTCGCCTCCTGGGGAAACCGTCTCCAGCTGCAGTACGGCATACTCTGGAGCGAAGACAAGGAAGACCTCATCCAGAGGAGCACCGACCGCATCTACCTCGAGAGCAAATTCTCGTACAGGACCAGCAAGGACTCCAAGTGGAGCTACTCTGTCGATTTCGACTTCCGCTCCCAGTTCTCCAACGGCTACACTTACAACAAGCCCGCCGAAGGCCAGACCTGGACGGAGGCCGCCACGCTCAAGTCGGGTTTCCTCTCCCCGGCCTACACCAATCTCGGTTTAGGTATGTACTGGGCGCCCAACGCGTTGTTCAACATCAACCTCTCCCCCTTCACGGGAGGCCTCACCTTCGTGAGGATTCCCGACCTGCGCTACACCTACGGCATGGACCTCCTGTCCAAGTACGCCGAGGTGGAAGAAAAGGCGGCCGACACTCCGGGGAGCCACTTCAGGTACACCAAGTTCCAGCTCGGCGCCCTCATCAAGACGAACGTCAAGTTCAACATCAACGACAAGTTCGGCTATGAAACCCAGCTGGTGCTGTTCTCGGACTACCTCAACCGTCCGTGGGTCCCGCGCGTGAACTGGGACAACAAGATAACATGGCAGATCGCCAAGTACTTCAAGCTGGGGCTCAACACCTGGCTCATCTACGATCCGAACGTGATGATCACCGACAATTCCGGAAATACCGCGACCCGGGTCCAGATAAAGGAATTCCTCACCTTCAGCTTCACCTGGAAGACCGGCAACAAGTAGATGGACGGGACTATCCTACTTGCTGTCAGCGGCGGGACGGATTCGATGTACATGCTCGCCCGCGCAGGGGAGCTCTTTCCAGGAGCTTCCGTGGCCGTCGCGCACTGCAATTTCGGCCTCCGCGGCGAGGAATCCGACGGCGACGAGATGTTCGTGCGCGACTGGTGCACCACCCATTCCATCCCCGTTTTCGTAAAGAGGTTCGACACCGCGGGCCATGCCGCCGCCAACGGCATCAGCCTTGAAATGGCAGCCCGCGACCTGCGCTATGGCTGGTTCGCGCAGCTCCTCTCCTCAGGCAGGTTCTCCGCCGTGGCGGTCGCCCACAACGCCAACGACAACGCCGAGACCCTCATCCTCAACCTCCTGCGCGGCACCGGTTCGAGGGGCCTCCGCGGCATGGGAGACAGGGACATCTCCGGCATAGGGAGCGGAAGGATACTGCGGCCCCTGTTGGGAATCAGCCGCGAGGAAATAGACTCCTGGATGAAAGCCAACGGCGTACCCCACCGCGAAGACAGCACCAACGCGGGCACGCTCTTCAAACGCAACAAGATACGCAACGCCGTCTTCCCCGTCTTCGCCGAAATCAACCCCTCGTTCCTCAGGACGCTCGGCGCCGACATCAGGCATTTCGCCCAGGTCGACGACATCGCGGAAGACTATTTCCGGAGCGTGGCCATGGGGGTCCGCATTCCCGGCGAAGATTCCATATCCATTCCATCCCTGCTCTCGCTGGACCACTGGGAATACGTGCTGTTCAGGCTGCTGGAACCTTACGGCTTCGACGAGGGGACGCTTTCCGCGCTTGCCACCCTCCTCCGCTCCGGAGGAACCGTCAGCGGCAAGACCTTCGAAGCCCCCGGCTGCAGGGCCGTCACCTCTTCGGACAGCATAATCATAACCCCGAAAGAAGGGAAAAGCGCCGCACGGAGCCTCGTCGTCAGCGGGGACGGGGAGTACAGGCTGGGAGGCGGAGTAATCACGGTGAGAAGCTATGGAAGGCCTCCCGACCTTCAGCTGCAAAGGGCTGAAGGACAGCTAATTGCAGATGCCTCCAAGCTCTGCTACCCGTTCCGTCTGCGCAGCTGGGAGGCCGGCGACTGGATGGTGCCCCTGGGCATGAGCGGCAGGAAAAAGCTGTCCGACCTGTTCGTAGACCTGAAATGGAGCCTGCCCCGGAAAGAGGCGGCCATAGTGCTCGAGCACCCCGACGGCGTGCCGGGGCACGTGGGGGCGCTGCTGTGCGTCCGCATCGCGGATTCCCTGAAGGTAGGCCCCGAAACCGCCGGGATAGTGGAAATCACCTTAGGCTAAGAAGCCCGCCATTCCGTCCAGATCGTCTTTTGCAAAGGATTTCTGCTCCCCGGAAGCGAGATTCTTGATGTTCACGCTGCCCGCTTCGGCTTCTGACGAGCCGCAGATGCTGATGAAGGGGATGCCCTTCCGGTCGGCATAGTCGAACTGCTTCCTGAGCTTGCCGGAGTCGGCGAAAACCTCCACCGCAATGCCGCGGCCGCGAAGCGCGGATGCGATGGGAAGCACGTATTTCACGGACTCGGCATCCATGTTGGCAAAGAGCAGGCGGGTCGTGGAAGAAAGGGCAGCGGGGAACTTGCCGAGGCCGGCGAGGACGTCGAAGATGCGGTCGGCGCCGAAGGAAATCCCCACACCGGACATGCCGGGAAGGCCGAAGATGCCGGTGAGGTTGTCGTAGCGGCCGCCGCCGCAGATGCTGCCTATCTCCCAGTCCAGGGCCTTCACCTCGAAGATTGCGCCTGTGTAGTAGTTGAGCCCGCGGGCAAGCGAGAGGTCCATCTCCACCGGGATGTCCACCCCGGCAGCGTCTATCAGGGCGAAGAGCTCCTCAAGTTCGTCGAGACCCCTGAGCCCCGTTTCGGAAGATGCGAGAATGCCGCGCATGGCCTGCAGTTTTTCGGAGGTGCTTCCGGAGAGCATGAGCACCGGCTCCAGGACTGCGACAGCCTGCTCCGTGAGACCCTTCGAGAACATTTCGGCCTTCACTGCATCGAGGCCGGCCTTGTCGAGCTTGTCGATGGCGACGGTGATGTCCACCACCTTGTCGGGGAAGCCGCACACTTCGGCCAGGCCTGTGAGCACCTTGCGGTTGTTGATCTTGAGCAGGACCCTGACATCGAGCTTGCGGAAGACGGCCTCGACCATCTGGACAAGCTCCAGCTCGCACAGCTGGGAAGAGCTGCCGATCACGTCCACGTCGCACTGGTAGAACTCGCGGTAGCGGCCCTTCTGGGGCCTGTCGGCCCGCCATACCGGCTGGATCTGGCAGCGCCTGAAGGGAAAACTGAGCTCGGACTGGTGCTGCACCACGTAACGGGCGAAGGGCACGGTGAGGTCGTAGCGAAGGCCTTTCCCGCACAGCTCCTTGCTGAGCGCCGCGCTGCGGTAGCCGCCCTCAGGGGTGCGGAACGAGTCGAAATCCACCCCGTCGAAAGGGTCTCCGGAATCGAGCACCCTGAACAGGAGCTTGTCGCCTTCGTCGCCGTACTTGCCCAGCAGGGTGGAAAGGTTTTCCATGGCCGGAGTTTCAATCTGCGCGTAGCCGAAGGCCGCGAAGACCTCCCTGACGGTATCGAATATGTAGTTGCGGCAGGCCATCTGCCCCTGGGAGAAGTCCCTGGTGCCTTTTGGTATGGAAGGTTTCTGTGACATGTCTGACTTGATTTATAGTGCAAATTTACTAACTTTGCAGTTCCAACGTTCAAAGAAATGAAAGATTTTTTCAAAATGCTTCTCGCAGTCATTTGCGGACTGCTGCTTTTCTTCTTCATAGTGATTTTCATCGCGGGCGGAGCGCTCTCTGCCGCCGGTGCCGCCGCATCCGGTGACAGGAAGGCCGTGCTGCCGCGCAACGGCATACTTGCCGTGGACATGTCGGCGTTCGTGCTCGACGAGCAGACGAGCCAGGGCAGTTTCAACTTCAGCAGCACTCCCACCGTGGAGACGGTGGGCATCCTCCAGGCCGTCAGGGCCATAGGCGCCGCCGCGGAAGACCCGGGAGTCAAGGGCATCTTCCTGAAGACCGACGGCAACATGTCAGGCATCGCCGCAGTGGAAGAGTTACGCAAGGCAATCGCCGGTTTCCGCAGGAGCGGCAAGCCCGTCATCGCCTGGATTGAGAACCCCACCACCTCCGGCTACTGGCTTGCGAGTTCCGCAGACAAAGTGTATATGACCGGATATCAAGGCTCCACCATCACCATGAACGGCGTCAGCATCCAGAGCATTTACCTCAAGGACCTCCTTGACAGGCTGGGAGTGAACGTCCAGCTCATCCGCCACGGCAAATACAAGAGCGCCGGCGAGATGTTCACCCGCAGCTCTTCCAGCGAAGAGAACACCCGGCAGTACCAGGAAATGGTGAACTCCTTCTGGAGCGTCATCCGCAGAGACATAGCCGAGGCGCGCGGGCTCACCGAAGAGGCCGTGGACGGCATCATCGACAATCTGGAGCTCTGCAGCCCCGAAGACTTCCTCACCACCCACATGGCCGACGGCATCCTCAGCCGCCGGGAACTCAAGGAAAAGCTCTGCACGGTGGCCGGAAAGGATGATTTCGACGATGTCGGCTTCATGCGCATGGCCGACTACGCGGCGGCGAAGGTGCTGCCCAACGTCAAGGCCAAGAACAAGATAGCCGTCATCTACGCAGCCGGCGACATAGTCGACGGCAACGGCCTCCAGGGCATCGCCGGCGACCGCTTCGCCGGCATCATCGACAAGGTGCGCAAGGACGAGAAGGTGAAGGCGGTGATCCTCCGCGTGAACTCCGGCGGCGGCAGCGTCCTCGCCAGCGAGAAAATCAAGCACGAGCTCGACCTCCTCGGGGAGGAGAAGCCCCTCATCGCGTCTTACGGCGACTATGCCGCCTCGGGAGGCTACTGGATAAGCAACAACTGCAGCAAGATATACTCCGACGCCACCACCCTGACCGGCTCGATAGGCGTGTTCGCAATGATTCCCGACTTCAGCAAGACCACGGGCAAAGTGCTGGGGGTGAACGTCCAGAGCGTCTCCAGCAACAAGCACGGCGACATGTTCTCTCTCATGCGCCCCTTCGACGCAGCCGAATACGCTTACATGCTCAAGTCCATCGAGGCGATCTACGACAAGTTCACCACCACGGTGTCCGAAGGCCGCGGAATCGACAAGGACAAGGTGGATGAAATGGGACAGGGACGCGTGTGGACCGGTTCGGACGCCCTGGGTCTCGGCCTGGTCGACGAAATCGGCACCCTCTCGGATGCAATCGAGTTCGCGGCCGTCTCGGGCGGATTCAGCGTGAAGGACGTGCAGATAGCGGAGTATCCCGCGCCTCTTTCTCCCTGGCAGCAGATGTTGCAGATGCTCGAGGGCCCCGACGAGGGCGAATTCGTGAAGGCAAAGATTCTCAAGATGACCCGCCCGCAGGTCATCGCCCACATGCCTTACGAGATAACGGTGTCAAATTAGGAGCATCACGGCAAAGGTGTACAGCAGGAAGGCCTGCAGCCGCACCTTGCCTTTTCCGCTGCTCTTCATGAAGTACTCGACGGGGTCGGAAGCCAGAATCCTGTCGAGTTCTTCGTTTTCGGGGAGCGCCCTCGCCGACCATTTGGAAATAATCTGGCCGTCGGAAATGCAGACGGCCCCGCCGTTCGAACGGTTGAGCGTCATGAGGGCCCTGCGGTCAGCAAAGAAGCTGTTGGCAAGGAGAGTGGGATCGGAGGTGAGGGCCGGGATTGTCTCGGCCGTGCCGGCCGTGAGGAACAGCACGGTGAAGCCCTTTTCGGCCGCCGTGGAAATGAAGCGGGAGATGCCTTCCAGCCTTTCTCGGGACAGCTTCTGCGGGTCGTATGCCGACACCGCCATCACATGCTCTCCGAGAGCGAGGCTGTCTGCGTATTCACCGGATGCGGAATAGAAAGAAAGGCTCTCCGCCGGGGTGTCCTCCCCCAAAATGGAGTTGGCATAGCTCTCGGTGCGCACGAAGCGCCAGCTGGAATCGGGCGGGCAGTCCCTGGTGAAGGCGCCTTCGCGCCCGTCCTTTTCGTAGACATAGGCTGTCACGTCGTCGAAGGCGCTTTCGGTGGAGCCGTAAAGCTCGGTTCCGGGTTTCAGCGAGGTGAAGTCGACCAGCGGGAGCGAAAGCTGCGAATAGAGGGTGAAAAGGCCTACGGAGACCGCCGCGACGGCGAAGCTTGCGTATTTTATCTTCTGCGGCTCAGCCAGTTTTCCGACGGGGATGAACGCCACGGCCCACAGGATGAGGAGCACCAGATTCTTGAGGAAGCTCTGAATGTGCGTCAGGTGCAGGGCTTCGCCGAAGCAGCCGCAGTCCATCTCGGGGTTGAACACCATCAGAATGGCCGTGATGATGGTGAAGAAGCCGGTCATCACAAGACTGAACATGGCGAAGAACTTGCGGAAGACGCCGGTGATGAGGGCGGCGCCCACGATGCTCTCCACCAACGAGAGAACAGTCCCGGCCGCGTAGGACGCAAAGCGCAGGAAGCCCAGGTTGAAGAACTTCAAATACTCTTCCACGATGAGGGAGGTGCCCAGCGGGTCCATGAGCTTGAGTACGCCGGAAATGAAGAACACGGCGCCCAGAAGAATTGCGCAAAAACGACTAAAGCCTTTCATCGACGAGTGTTTTTATCTTTTCAAAAACGGCCTCCGGGGGCAGCATTTCTCCTTTTTCGTCGCCGCATTCCACAACGGTGAGAGTTCTGTCCACGGCAGCCTGCCGCAGGTACATGGCGCGGACTTTCCGCTGGAAGTCGATGCTCTCCTCATGGATGTCGGCCTTGCCCTCGAGGTAGTCGCGGTCGGAGCCCCTCCTGCTGCGGGACAGGCTCCCTTCCACGAAACTCACCGGCACGTCGAGGAAGATGTTGATGTCGGGCCGGGGTTCGTCGAAATTGCCGAACTCGGTGTTGATTATCCACTCCCTCAGCAGCTCGGCCGAGGCAGAGTCGGGCATTTTGGCGCACTGATAGGCCAGGTTGCTGTAGACGTAGCGGTCCAGCAGCACCGTCCCGCCGTCCCTGAGGCCGTCCATGATTTCGGGCACGGCGCCGTGACGGTCTTCAGCGTACAGCAGGGCCACGAGCTTGGGATGCACTTCGTCTATCTTTCCGAAACCTCCGCGGAGGAACTCCCCTATGAGGGAGCCGTACACGGGAGCGTCGTAGCGCGGGAAATGTATGTACGTGAGCCGTGGGGACTTCTTTTCAAGGTAGTCCCTCAGCATTCTGACCTGGGTCGACTTTCCCGACCCGTCAAGGCCTTCAAGAACTATGAGCATAGATTGCAAAGGTATTCAAAATTTCTCTATTTTTGTGTGTTATGGACTGCAAGATGGAAAACAAGCCCGTTCTCATGGGCATCGTGAACCTTACTCCTGACTCGTTCCATGCGCCCAGCCGCGCAGGGAACGCGCGGGAGCTGGCCTCGCGCATTTCCGATTTGCTGTCAAGAGGCTGCAGCATAATCGATTTCGGAGCCGTAAGCACCAGGCCCGGAGCGCCGGACGTCCCTCCCGAAGAGGAGTGGAGGCGTCTGGAGCCCGCGCTGCGGCTCATTTCAGAAGGCGGAGCCCCTGCCTTCACCGTTTCGGTGGACACGTTCAGGAGCGGAATCGCAAGGAGGGTCTACGACGCCATCGGGCCGTTCATGGTCAACGACATATCCGCCGGAGAGGACGATCCCGACATGCTCCGCACCGTGGCGCAGCTGCATCTGAGGTACGTAGCCATGCACAAAAGGGGGAATCCCCGCAACATGGACAGCCTTGCCGTATACAGGGGCGGGGTCACCTGCGCGGTCCTCGATTATTTCGGGGAATTCGCCGCGAAGGCCGCCTCCATCGGCATCGAAGACTGGATTCTCGACCCCGGCTTCGGCTTTGCCAAAACCGTGTCGCAGAACTGGGAACTCCTCTCCAACCTCAGCTCGTTCAAACGTTTCGGCAGGCCGGTGCTCGCAGGCGTGGCCGACAAGCGTTTCACCATTGACCCGCAGTTCAACGGAGGCGATCCCACCCTCGCCGAACGCCTCGCCGCCGCCGGCGGAGCCGATATTCTGCGCATCCATTAGCGGAATGATTTGTTTTTTCAAAAAATATGATTACATTTGCAGTCCCAAACATCGCGGGGTAGAGCAGTTGGTAGCTCGTCGGGCTCATAACCCGGAGGTCGGAGGTTCAAGTCCTTCCCCCGCTACTAAAGAGGACAAATCGAAAGATTTGTCTTTTTTTATGCCTTTTTCGCTTTTGCAAATACTTGAAAATGAACGCATTAGCTTTAGGCCTCATTTTCTTCATCGGTTCGATAATTGTCTGTTTCGCGGTCCCACTTTAGTCCGCGGGGGAAGGCCAATTCCTGGATTTTTTGCTTGGTTTCGTAGGTTCCAGTTTTCCAGTAATAGCCTAAGTTACAAATAGTTGTAATAGAATTCAGAACGTCAATCGTCTGGTTCGAGGCAGAATTTTGGAGGTTCGTGATTTCTATCCCCAAATCATCGATTTGACGGTCAAGGTTCTCCCTCGTCACGGTATAGACATCTTCGGGCAAAGCGCCGAGTCCAAACTTAGTCATCACCTCCCTTTTCTGCTTTTCGAAATTGACCTTTCTGACCCTTAGAGCATGAAGGCGTTCTTCCGATTCCTTGTTATATACCTTAAGTTTGGCCTCAATCATATCTGTCAGGATAGGAATATACTCTTCAGGAATGGCATATTCACATAGGAGATCGTAATACTTGTCGTGCATCGTGACCGCGCTCTTGTTGCTTTTGCAGCCAGTCGTATTGCACTTGTAATACCACAGGTGCTTTTTCTTGACTTCATAACCAGTCATATAACCCCCGCAGACCGAACAGCGGACATAACGTTTGAGGGGTGTACTGGGCGTTTCTTCGGCATGCTTATAGCCGATATGCGTCTCTATGCCGTTCACGATGTTCCAGGTTTCCTCATCAATGATGGCAGGATGATTTCCGTCCACTATCCTGTCTCCTAGAAGATAGTGCTTTATTTTCCCGCAGTAGAAGGGGTTGTGAAACAATTCGGTGAGACGTTGTTTGTATATGATAAACCCTTGTAGTTTCAGACGATGGATGATTTCAGCGTCAGAGAGTTTCTCATAAGCCCTCCATTTGAACGCCTGCGCAATCAGCGGCCCTTTCTCGTCAATTACAATCTCATGCTTTTTCTTGCCGCCAGCTACTTTCTTGTAACCCATTGGCGGTTTTGAAAACCAGTCGCCATTCTCCAGGCAGGCAATCATTCCTGCGGTACACTTGTCCTTTCTTAGATTGTTTTCAAACTGGCTGAACAGGAAAATAATGTTTTCCATGAAAGTCCCGGCAGCGTTATTATTGTCAATTGGTTGGGTAACGGAAACAATACTGATTCCCTTGGATTTCAAGTATTCCTTGGTTACCATTGCCTCTGGGCCGGTACGGGAAAAGCGGTCCAGGGAATAGACGATGATGGTGTTTATCCGCTTGTGAAGGGACACATAGGCAATCATATCACGAAAGAGTTTACCTTCCGTCTTGGCGCTTTCGTTGGTGTTTCCCTTGATGCAGTCCACCTCGATGCCGTTCCGCTCGGCGTACTCACGACAGGCTTTCTCCTGAGTCTCGAGGCTCAGGTTGTTCTCTGCTTGT
>FLNX01003655.1_pt1 | contig 19956 bp, 12 predicted proteins | sample 1140341 | NCBI WGS metagenome assembly FLNX01 (sample SAMEA3878208, study PRJEB12797) | bioreactor metagenome | biome: Moose rumen | place: Sweden | collected 2011-10
AAAAATAATTGAAACTACCAATTTTATTTTTTTGTGTCCCCAACATGTTAGCAAAATGTGTGTACCTTTGCAGTAAATACTAATGTTATGGCAAAGCAACTCAACAGAAAAGTAATGATATTTTGCCGAAAAATACCACAATATGACAAAGACACTTTCGAGAAAGGTTACCCATCTATGTCAACGGCAAGGAGGTTGGAAATCACCATCAAGTCGCTGACAGGCGGGATGCGGAAGCTCGAAAAACGGCAAGAGCGGGGCTCCGGTGGGGGAGTCCCGCTCTGCTGGGGTTGGTTATGGTTACGGTCGGGAAGTTGGACCCAAATCCCGACGGACGACCTTGTTGACAGTGCCTTCTGCCGGCCGTTGCGGCCGGTGGTTTTTGTTTTTATTTTGCTGACTATCTGTATCTTTAATGGGAGTCTCATTCTTTTTGGCATTGGTATTGAGAAAAATATGTATATTTGCAGTTGATTCCCGACGGGAAGGCAACAGTAATCGAATTAAAACAACAGATTAAAAAACAGAGATATAGGCAGAATAAAAATAGTTTAACAACAGAGCGTTTAGTAATGGTTATACCGATAAAGGCACGGAGTCTCTCAATCTGCCTGCCTGCAGGCTTTGAGCACCGATGAAAAAAAATATTCCAGCGAAAAACCCCACACGCAGTGTGGGTATGCAGGATGCAATAATAAAGAATAAAACACGTTATCAACAATATGCGACGTCCGGAAATAACAGAAGCCATCAAAAAAGGGCTCGAAGCACTGCCACTCGACATCGAGGTGTGGCTCTACGGCAGCGAGGCCCGTGGCGATGCGCGTCCCGACTCCGACATCGACCTGCTGGTGCTCTTCAACAAGCAGATAGTCGATGACGATGACAGGGGAAAAGTGTACGATATCACCATGCCAATTGAGTGGGATGCGGGTGTGGCCATAAACCCGATTTTGCTCCCCAAAAGCCAATGGGAGTCACGCATGACACCGTTTCGGCTGAATGTACTTAACGACGGGAGGCTGTTATGACCTCTTCAACCACGACGAGGTCTCAACTGCCAAGCTCTATCCCAAAGCCAAGGAGCTGGTTGCCGCCGTCAAGGAGAAGGTGGACCACCGCTAACGAAGCCGAGCGCAGAGCACAAATCACGCAGTGTTTGCGCTATGCCGAGGCGAGAAAGCGTGGGTTGCGAAGCAACCAATGGCTGACAGAGAACAAAGCATAGACAGCATTTTCGCAAATTGGAACGAAATAATAATATAGCTAACCAACAAACTGAAAGATAAAGAACTAGACAGAATAAAGAATAATAAACACATACACGTTGGTACGCAGGCATCCCTGCCTGCGAATTTGCCGTATGAAAAGAGACTTCCGAAAATGGATGGAAAGACACTGGAATTTGTAACCTACTGCATTGCAAAGCTGGCGGCACTGCTGAAGATGCCGCAGCAGGAAGTGTATCGACGACTGAACAGTTCAGGCATACTCTATGGATACATCGTGCCGTCATACGATGTGCTGCATACCTTCAGTTCGCGCTATTTGATGGAAGACCTGACCAGCTATATGCGCGAGAAAGGAGTGTTGGAATAATGAGACTCTACCATGCATCCAATTTGTCTGTTGAGAGACCCGATACAAAACACTCGCGCAAATACCTTGATTTTGGACGGGGATTCTATCTCACATCCATTTACGACCAAGCCGTCAGGTACGGCCAACGCTTTAAGAGAAGGGGACAACCAGCATGGCTCAACACCTACGAACTGTCCGATGATTGCGCCGTATGGAATGTGAAAAGGTTCGATTCATACGATAGCGAGTGGCTCGATTTCGTAGCACAATGTCGGGATGGCAAGGAGGTGGGAGAGTATGATATGGTTATTGGCGGTATAGCCAACGACAGAGTCATTCTTACTCTCGACAGGTATTTTGCCGGTGAGATTACCCAGGACGAAGCACTAGGCCTCTTGCGGTATGAGAAGCCCAACATACAATATTGCATCCGGTCGGAGAAGATGTTGCAGAAATGCCTTACATTTATCAAAAGCGAACAAATATGAGTGAGGACAGCATACAAATCATTAGAAGTGCACAATGTGCACGTATCATCAAGAATATCAGTGATATGTTTGATGTATCTCTAAAAGATGCTACCGACCTTTATTACAGTTCTGAAACCGCCAATCTGATTGAGGAAGGGGTGGCAGACCTGCATTGCCGTAGCGACAAATACTTGGCTGAAGAGGTGTGGAATGAACACTGTCTTCAAGGTCGCAATTTGCGGCCTTGCACCCGCGCAGACGTGTAATCCCGAACACAACGATTGGAAATCATATTTAATAAACTAATAAACAGAGAAATAAACACAGATATAGAAAAGAAATTGAAATAAAATAAAATGAGTTTATAACATAGCGCGAGCGAATTATTCGGCATACCTTGAAACTTAGGAACTTTCAAACGTATAAATGCGAGTAAGTCAGCAAGCGTCTGCGTTGGTGCAGGCGAAGACTTATCTGTTTATACGGGCATCCTAAGGCCTCAAGGTGCAGAGAATCGAACCTGCACCTTTTGTTTTTATAGATGCCTGTACCGCCGGATGAGTCAATTGCCAATATAATACGCAGAGACATGACAGAAGAACAGGCTCAGCCCAAAGATGGCTATATCATTGATTTCATTTCAGGAGAACAAGTAAAAGCAACTCCGGAAGAAAAGGAAGCGGTACAGGTATTTGCTCACCAGTTGGTGGAAGATTATGGGTATAAGAAAGATCAGATTCAAACCCGACCACAATACCGTGTAAAAGTAAGACCATCCGACAATGACAAGTCTTACCCTGTGGATATTATGTTGTTTAAAGATAACAATAAAAGGGATGGGAACGAATATATTGTAGTTGAATGCAAAAAGAAGACCAGAAAAGATGGTTTAACACAGTTACATGATTATTTGCGTTTTTGTCGTGCAGAAATGGGTGTATGGTTTAACGGCAATGAACGTATATTTATTAAGAAAATCGAGAAAAACGGAAAAATTGAGTTCGAGGAGATACCCAATATTCCCAAAGCCGGTCAGCGATTGGAGGATGTCGGCAAATTCAAGAGAAAAGACTTAAAGCCAACTCATAACCTAAAAACTGTTTTCAATTCCATCAGAAATTATCTTGCCGGCAATGCAACAGGCACAACAATGGATCAATCAATTGCACAGCAAATCATCAATATTATCTTTTGTAAGATTTATGATGAACGCTTTACAAGGCTGGAAGATGAGGTCACATTTCGGGTGGGTGTAGATGAAGATAGTGCGGTTGTCAGCAAAAGAATAAAAGGTCTGTTTGAAAAAGTAAAGTCGAAATACAGCGAAGTTATAGAAGTGGCCGATGAAATCAATCTTGATGATGCAAGCATCCGATATGTAGTAGGTGAACTTCAAAATTACTGCTTGATTGAGACAGAGCGAGACGTTGTAGCCGATGCATTTGAAGTATTTATTCAATATGCGTTAAAAGGAGGGCAGGGGCAGTTTTTTACACCGAGAAATGTAATAAAACTAATGGTCGAGTTGGTGAAGCCTCAACCTAATGAGATAATGATTGATCCAGCTTGCGGTTCGGGAGGTTTTTTAGTTGAGAGTATGCGATATATGTGGAAGCTGCTTGAAAAACAAGCGGAAGAGTTTGGGTGGAGCGAAAGCGCACTGGATGAAGAGAAGAAGAGTTGTGCAATGAAATGCATTCGAGGGATTGAAAAGGATTCATTCCTTGCCAAAGTCACTAAAGCTTATATGGCTATACTTGGTGACGGAAAGGGTGGAGTATTTTGCGAAGACGCTTTACAAAAACCATCTGAATGGAAAATTGCGACGCAACAATCAGTTTGTCTTGAGACTTTTGACGTGTTATTGGCCAATCCGCCATTTGGAAAAGATATTAAGGTCGAAGGTCGCGACAAATTAAGTCAGTATGATTTGGCCTATAAATGGAAAAAAAGTGAAGACTCTTTTACCAGGTCAAACACACTGAAAGAAGCAGAGGCAATACAAATAATCTATGTTGAACGCTGTTTGAGTTTGTTGAGAAAAGGAGGTAGAATGGGATTGATTCTTCCTGAGACCTATTTCCATGCACCTAAGACAAGGTATGTCTTGCAGAAACTTATTGACAATAACAATGTCACTTGGATGGTTGATTTGCCTCATAATACTTTCCGTCCACATAACAATGCAAAGTGTGTAGTTATTGTATTAGAGAAGGGAGTTCCCCAGCAGAAAGAGATAAATATGGCTGTGGCTGAACAGATGGGTCATGATCACCAGGGGAAAGAAATGTTCCGCTGGGATTATACAACAAATAAAGTTAATCCCGATGATTTGTGGGACGATATTCCAATAATCCTTGATGAAATCAGAAAAGAAAAAGAAGAAAAGTTTACTTTTAGAGTCGATAGTCAGGAAGTTCAAAAGAAAGGTGTATATGTACCAAGATACTATTGGCAGAATAAAATGATTGAAATCAGAGTGCTTGCTGAACGTGAAAACAAGACGCTAGTACCCATTAGCAAGTTAATAAAAGATAATGCCCTTTTATGTTTTGATGGACACGGTTCTCCAGAGAGTGAGACAAAAGGTAAAGGCGAAATCCCATATGTCAGGGTCAAGGATATAGTGAACTGGGAAGTTTATAAAGACCCAACTGCTAAAATCCCTTATGATACATATATTGCGAATGGTGGAGACAAAAAAGAAATCAAAGTTGGCGATGTACTCTATGTACGGCGCGGGAGTTATCGGATAGGAAGCGTTGCTATGGTTTCCCCTTTTGATATTAAAGCCTTATACACACGCGAGATACTAATAATGAGGGTGAATCATGATAACAAGTATGGGATAACTCCATATTACCTGTTGTATTTATTGTCGCATCAATTAACCCAAATGCAGGCAGCAAATAAAATACTGATTGAAACAACACTCCCCAATATTGCTGATAGGTGGAAAGAACTGCAATTGCCTATTGACAACGATAAGGACAGGATATTGTCAATAAGCAATAGGATAAAGGCTGTAATGGACAATAAGTGGAATGCAGCAGACCAAATAATACAGTTGTGCAATGAGTTGGGGAATCTTACCACATAAGCTTTATGAAACACAAATATCTTATATCCACTCTCGCGTTTCTTGCACTTCTCACCTTCTCCTGCGGAAAACCGAACAACCAGCAGCCGGAGAGGAAGACTTCGACCTGCATTCTACATGGACGGACGACAGCACCAATAACTTCTGGGACAAGCAGTATCAGACTGGCTCGTCCCAGTCTGATACTGCTTGGAATGGCGACACCGCTATAATCATTTGAAAAAAACAAACGCTTATCATGCAACGACTCGTCAGTTTTTCACCCCTCGCACTCCTCGTGCTGTTCGTCACCTCTAGTGACAGCAATCTCGTGCCTCGTTCAGATTACGAGGCAGAGCTCGTACGCGCTGACAGCTTTGAGGCTCGCTGCGACGAGCTGGAGTTCGAGATTATGGACCTTAAACTCTACAACGACTACCTGGAGACAACCATCGGCAGCCTCACCGTTGCCGGTGCTCAGCGATAAAGGTTTTTCATAAGACCCTATTTTCAATGTGAAGAGGGGCGGCCACGAGTTGACCGCCCCAGTTTTTTCTCTGTTTCCCGACCGAGGGATGCAATAGGGGGATGCGTTGTTTGTCAGCTATCCTTTGGGAATGTCACCGATACGACGATATATGCCTACAGTTCGTGTGCTTCGTCGCGCAAGGCCGCATGCAGTGCCGCGCGATCCTGTCGGTTGCACCAAATGCTGACAATGTAGATTTCTTCTTTGAAGACAGTATATATCACGCTGTTAAGTCTACACGTAAGTTCGCGGAACTCGACTCCTGTCTCTTCGTCGGTGAAACTCACTTTCCCAATGTCCTCAGAAGAAGTGGATGGCAAGATGATTTATACGGTCAACGATGGCGACCTTGTTGCATGTTACCGTATCATCCAGCTGAAGCCCACCAATGCGTTTATCTGCCTGTCACCTCCAAGGTCACCCTTTGAGCCAGCCACTCCAAACTGGGCAGACAGCTGCATGTCAGGACGTGCCAGATAGCGCAGCTCGAAATTGCCGGCGAAGCGCCTCGGAGCATTATCGTTGGTCATACCGACACCAAGCATCAGCCTGTCGGTGGCAAGCCATCGGCCGTAGAGCGAGTAGCGGAGCTGGCTTTTCAATCCATAGGCATTCACACTGTACTCGTTCCACGCATATCCCAACGAGTAGTCGATAGCCCAGCGGCCGCCTATGCGGTTGCGGAATTGGAAGCCTATTTCGGGCTGCAGCGCACCGTCCCATCTCTGCGGTTTATAGGCCGTCTGGAAGATGGTCGCCCCCAGCTTGGTGTAGAAGGTGGTCTGCGGCAGGAGACCTTTCCCTTCGCAGAGCTGCAGCTTGGCGCCGAACGTGGGATTCAGGCTGGTGTTGTTGTTCAGGTAGACGGTGTCCCAAGTATTATAACTGGCTTCGAGGTTGAATGAGAGCTCGGCACGGTTGCCAATGCCGTAACGCAAAGCGCCTTTGTAGCCGAGACTGTGAAGATTGGCATCAAAGCCAAAGATATTGTTCACATGTATGTCATAGTAGTCCACTGCGTTGTCCCACTGCAGGTGGCCTTTCCCTATCACGTTGGGGCCGGTAGTGCCGAAAAGCGGATTGATGGTGTCGCCCTGTGCTTTTGCCGTCAGGAAAGAGAATGTCATCATGGTAACAAAGAAAATGATGGCGAGGAGGTTTGGCTTGTTGAAATGGAACATTGATTTCTTCATGATTGATTGTTTTTTTACGGTTTGCAGTTTTGTGAAAACAGGGATTTACAGGAACATAGAGATGCCGGAGAGGTAGATTTTCTCGTTTGAGATATAGTCCTTGTAGCTTGGCAGCAGGTTGGTGAAAAGGCGTATGCCGTGTATCAGTCCAATCCTGTCGCTGCTCAGGGTCAGTCCTATCTCAAGTTTCAGTGGGTTCATAGCATTGTAGTTCGAGTTGTTATAGCCTTCATATTGCATGGTGCCGTCAGCATTTCGGATAATATCCTCAATTTGTATATGTTGTGTCACAGCCACACCAAAGAAGAGATCGAGCGACAGGTCTATCAGTCCTTTTTCATCGGGTAGGGGAGACCATTTCAATTCCACGGGGATGCCCACATAGCTGTGGAATGCAAACGACTTCTGGGTGGTAGGAGTGGTGCCGTCGTAAAAGGTTATACCTCGTTCTTCCATATCCTCGAGAGTGGTTCCTGCGGGCTGCACGCTGTAGTAGATCGGCTCCCAGCTGAAATCATATCGCAGACCCGTGGAGAACTGCCACATAGGTGCAAACTGCCAGTGGGCCATGAGGGGTATCTGCAAGCCGAAGCCGAATTTGGAATAGTAGGGGGACATGTCGTTGCCGTTGGCAAAGAGAGTGGCATTTGCCGAAAGACCCAAATCGATTGTTAACTTGTTTTGTCCGAAGCCCTCACACGCAGTGTCCTGCTCTTGTGCTGACTGGGCGTCGGCAACGCCAAAACTGAATATCGTCATGGCTCCGAACAGTGCAGCTGCTATAAGGGTGGGTCTGATTTGTTGAAAAAATGTTTTCATTGCTTTGACATTTAAACTTTTTATGCTTTGATGTTATAAATTCATGGCGAATAAAGACAATGATGTGCCTTGCATCATGCTGGGTTCGCTGCGACGCAGACGGAACAGTCCACGACGTTTCTCTGCTCTACCTTCAGTGGCCGTCACGGGTTCGACAGCGACAGGCGAGTCGGTCAAGACTAAGGGAAGCGTTGCATCGGTTGTATCGTACTGCTGTTCCTCCGCACCGGCGAGTTCGACTGCATTATCAGCCTGTTCTGCCAACACACTGCCGTCGAAGTCAATATAATCGTACACAAAACTTGAATCCGCGTCTTCCATAATAACATCTTCCTCGATAAGCAGATCATTGGATTGCATCTCACGTTGACTCGCCATTCCGAAGTAAGCAAACTCTCTTTGGTCATTGGGCTTGACGGAAACATTGGATTTGAGGCTCACGTTGACTCGCTTCATTTGTTTTTCTTTCAGCGGTGCTCGTAGCCTACGGCATTCGCTAACGGTATCCAACCTTGAATATCCATCCATGAGAGGGGAGGAGATGGGGGCTTCCGTATTATGGACTTCAGCCGAGAGAAGACCTGTGTTTGCCGATTGGTTGTTGATAAAATGCACAGTGGTGAGGACCAAGCCTGCGACAGATGCCGCAGCTGCAAGGCCTATTGTCCACAGACGCAAAGAATGGCGACGCTTTGCAGCCTCTTCTTGAGCCATCTGTCCAATCATGTCCGACAGTTGTTGCTGGCGTCGCGCATCCCGTCCGGCATGCTCGATCAATGCTATCAGCTGGTCAATATCATCTATTTTCTTATCGCTTTTCATATTCCAGGATTTTTTGTTTCAATGTTGTGTAGGCTCTTGAGAGGAGGGTGTAGACATTGCCTTCAGAGATATTCAATGTGCGGGCTATAGTCTGGGTGTCGGCGGCATCAAAGTGGCGAAGCTTGATTGCCTGTTTCTGACGTTCGGGCAGTTGTTCCAGAAACCGCAATGCCAGCGTCTGTCTTTCGTTTTCTTCGTATGGGTCGTAGGACTGTTCCACGAGGGTCTGGGCATCTTCTGTAGGTCGACGGCGGCGCAGCAGGTCTATGCATCGTCGTTTCACCAACGTCACGCACCACGACTCCGGGTTGACCACCTTGCGCATCTTTTCGCGGTCGTTCCAGAGAGTGACGAAGCAGTCCTGCACCACGTCGGCGGCATCCTGTTCGTCGCCCAGCATATGTTCTGCCATACGTTGCATGACGGGCTGCAAGGGCAGGAAATCTCTCTCGAACTGTTGTATGGCTTTTCTCATTATTGTTTTCTGGACTCTTTACACATAGTAGACGAAGAAGAGTGCAAAATCTTACACTCTTCTTAGTTTTTTTTTCATTGCAGATGTCTCCGCCCCGCGGGTCTCTCCCCAGCCCCTCCCCTGAAGCCTCTCCCCCCAGCCCCTCCCCTGAAGGGGAGGGGAGTTTGTGAGGGGAGTTAAAATCACTTGTAGAGGTAGCGCTTGATGCTCATCTTGGGGGTCTTCTCGAAGGGGGTGGTGCGGCGTTCGATGTGGTGGATCTGGCTGTAGGCCGGCAGGTGCTTGTTGACGTCGCGCAGCAGGTGGCGTTCCAGCTCCGGCATGTCGCTGTCACGTATGCCCTCGTTCTTCAGCCGGTCGGGGTCGAAGTATACGAGTGCCACTATCTTGCCACCTTCGCGTTCCACCACGAGCGACTCGGCCACGTACTCTTGGTTGGTCAAGATGGCTTCGATCTCTTCTGGATAGATGTTCTGACCGTTGGCGGAGAGTATCATGCACTTGCTGCGACCTTTGATGTAGATGTTGCCCTCCTTGTCCATCAGGCCGAGGTCGCCGGTGTGCAGGTATCCGTCGTCGGTGAAGGCGGCCTGTGTGGCTGTCTCGTTCTTGTAGTATCCCAGGCAGATGTTGTCGCCTTTTGCCTGTATCTCGCCCACGACGGTGGCGGGGTCGGAGGAGTCGATGCGTACGTCGGCGCGGTCCACCGCCTTGCCGCAGCTGCGCAGCGCGAAGCGACGCCAGTCCTCATAGGCCAGCAGCGGAGCAGCCTCCGTCATGCCGTAGCCAACTGTGAAGTTGAGCTTCATGCGGCGGAAGCAGCGTTCCACCGTAGGGTTGAGCGGTGCACCGCCCATGATGAAGTTGCGCACCTTGCCTCCGAAGGCGGCCTGCAGTTTCTCGCGCACCTTGCCGTAGATGATGCTGCCGATGCCTGGTATGGCGCACAGCACCCGCATGTACCACTTGCCCAGCACCGGCTCGATGGAGGAGCGGTAGACTTTCTCCATCACCAGCGGCACGGTGATGACCTGATAGGGACGCACTTCCTTCATGGCTTGCAGCAGCTTCGACGGTGCAGGCCTGCCACCCAGATAGTAGACCGTACAGCCTCCTGTGATGGGGTAGAGCAGTTCGAACGTGAGACCGTAGATGTGTGCCATCGGCAGCATGGAGACCAGCGAGTCGTCGCGCCTCACGGGGATGTGTCGCTGTCCGAAGTCGATGGAGGCGCTGGTGGCACGGTAGGTGAGCATCACCCCCTTGGGGTCGCCGCTCGAGCCGGAGGTGTAGTTGATGATGGCGAGGTCGTCCATATTGTCTGTGTTGTAGTGCACGTTCTCGGGGCGGAAGCCGTCAGGGTAGCGCTGGGCGAACAGTCGGTCGACGTTCTCGTGGGCCTGCAGCAGCTGCCGGTCGTCGGAGTGGATGATGCTGAAGTCCTCGGTGCAGATGACGCCGCGCAGCTTGGGCATACGGGCAATGTCGAGGCTCTTCCACTTCTCGCGGTCGGTGAAGAGGAGGAGTGCGTCGCTATGGTCGGTCAGGTCCATCACGCTGTCGGCGTGGAAGTCCACCAGCAGCGGCACGGCCACTGCCTCGTAGGTGGTGATGGCCAGATAGGAGAGGGCCCAGCGATAGGTGTTGCGGGCACAGAGGGCTATGTGGTCGCCCTTCTTCACTCCGGCCTCCTGCAGCAGCAGATGGATGCGAGCCATCTGGGCAGCCATCTGGCCGAAAGTCATGCTCTCGCCCTGGAAATTGCACAGGGCCGGTTCGTTCCACTGCAGGCGTATGGTCTCCTGCAAACGCGCAAAATAATGGTCGTACTGGATGTCCTTCATATCTTTTTTCTGTTGAATATTAAGAGTGCAAAGGTACGACAATTATTTAATATAGCAAAAAAAAATTATTTCGTCAAATCCGCTTTTATCACACAATATTAATGGCCACAATACGTTTTTATCATCATAATATTATTATTGCAACATAACGATTATGACAAGAAGCATGATTATACGTATACCTCGTACACTACTTTCACGACTGCTCGCGGTGGTGCTTTTGTGCCTGATAACGCCTGTGGCAGGTGCACAGAACTTGGCGCAGATGGTGAACGGCGCGACACTGAATATCGCAGCCTGCAACGGCACGGTGAACGGCATTGTCGACGACGGCGGCAGCACCGGCACATACTCCAACTCTTTCAACGGCAGTGTGGTGCTCACATGGGATGCCGGTGTCACACTGACCCTGCAAGGCACCTACAACACCGAGAGCTACTATGACTACCTCATCCTCGACGACGGTAGCGGCAGCACACGTCTCGAAGGCTTGGGCACCTGCTTCTACACCTCCAGCTCGGGCATGCTCACCATCACATTCCATTCCGACGGCTCCGTGACCTACGACGGCTTCGTGCTGACATGGACGGTGGGCGGTGCATCGGGGTGCAGCAATAGTGTTTCAAACCTTACCGTAAGCAATATCGGCACCACGTCGGCCACACTTGCCTGGGACGCCACCGACCCCACGGGGCCGTTCAACATCATCTGCAACAGCGACACCGTCACAGCCACCTCGACCACCTACACGCTCACCGGCCTCAACTCCTCGACGCAGCACACCGTCACTGTTCATGCCGTCGGCGAGACATCCATCTGCTGCCGTGCTGTGGCCACGTTCCGCACCACATGCGACACCGTGCACATGCCCTGGACGGAGAGCTTCGAGGGTATGCCGCTCGACACCGTGCCGCTGTGCTGGACTATGCTGACCAACTTCGACAACGTCGACGTACAGCCTCGTGTGACGAACACCTACGCGTCGCACGGCGACCAGAGCCTGATGATAAGCTGTGGCGACAACAGCACGGGAGGCCACTTCGGCATGGTGTTCGGCCCGCGTCTCGACCTGGGTGACGCGGGATACATACACTTCGATGTGCGTGCCTCGCACTACGGCACCTATCTGGTGCTAGGCACCTGCAACTACGACAGCAGCTACACCACGCTCTACGACTTCACGCCCTTCGACACCATCTACGTTTCGTCGTTGTGGAGCACCGTGAGCCTGCCGTCACGCACCATCGCGACGGGGCGCAGCCTGGCGTTCTACATGCTGCAGTCGATGCAAAGCGGTGTGAACCGTCGCGTCTACATCGACGCCATCGGCATCGACGCCTGCGGCATCCAGTCTGCCAGCATCTCGCACGTCGAAAGCGACCGGCTTACCTTGAGCTGGACCACCTACGGCACCACCACCGTCGACGTGCACGTGCGCCGAAGCAGCGCCACCACCGACGAGCAGGTCATCGCCGCCGCCACCTCGCCGCTGCTCATCACCGGCCTCGAAGCCTCCACCGCCTACGACATCATCCTCGCCACACAGTGTGGCACCTCCGCCACCGTATACACCACGACAGCCGACAGTGCCAACGCCCTCACACGCTGGTGCCTCGGTCCGGGGAGCCTGCAAAGCGATGTGGACGAGATGACCAAGTACAACAGCACTGCGAATGTAAACAGCGCTTACGTAACACTTTCACGTATCAACAGCGGGATTCCCAGCCATATCCTGAGTCCTGAGTTCAACAATCTGGCAGGCAAACAGATTGCCGTTACGCTCGACGGCTACTATGCCAACGTCAGCATAGGCCTTATGCGCGACCGCTACGACACCACCACCTTTACACCCCTCGACACCTGCTATACCGGCTACTTCCGCTCCAAGTTCCTCTTTGCCGAGATACCCGACACCAACACAGCCACCTTTGTGGCCCTGCGCTATCAGGGTTCCTACATCTACGTCCGCCGCATGGAGATCGGCTCGTGCCTTATCGACAGTCTGCGTGTGGTGCACGAACGTGGCTCGTCGATAGTCTTTGCATTGGCTTCGACCGGTGCCGACGACACCATCCAGGTGGAATATGGCTACAGCGGGTTCACTCCCGGCAGCGGCACCACGCGCACCTACGTCGGTAGGCGCCGCATCACCATCGACAGCCTGCCGTACTACAACTACAACTACGACTTCATCTTCAGCCGTCCCTGTGGCGGCGACGCCTGCTACGCCACCCGACTGCGCGCCGCGACGGCGTGTCGCGACTACTACCTGCCCTATTGCGAGGACTTCTCCAACTACCTATGGTCCAACAGCGGCTACGGCTACCCAATACAGCGCAACACCTACGACAACACACCCGCCATTGTCGAGCACCCCTACTATCCTTACGCCGGCATGTCGCTCAAGATGTCGTCCTACGGCCTTGGCGACAGCTACTACACATCGGTGGTGTTGCCCGACGTGACAATCGACACAGGCTGCTACCTTTCGTTCTACGCCACCAACATGGCGCCCGACGGTCAGCTGATGATAGGCAACTTCCCTCTTGTTATTGCATATGGCGACAATTACAACAATAACGGCATCCGCTGGTTCGACACCGTCACGCTGGCGGGATACAACGTACGGCAGCACTTTGTGGTGCCGCTGCCAGCCGACGACACGCTCTTCGACAGGCGTCTGATTATACGCTATGGGCACCAGAACCCATACCAGAACTTCAGCGTCTACATCGACGAGATGCATATCACACACGGCACCTATAGCGAAGCCACCGTCGTCGGCGCAGACAGCAGCTCGGCCCATGTCACTGTCGTCCCCTACACAGCCTACGACACCATCTTCGAGGTGAGCCTGCGCAACGAAGCCGACGTGCTGATAAGCGTCGACACTGTCACAGCCTCCGACACCGCACACTTCGGTGGTCTGACGCGCTGCACCCGTTACAAGCTCTACGTCCGCCCGCTGACACCCGGCGACACCCTCTCGTGTCCCTCCTATTCGCAGACGTTCTCTACCCAGTGCAACAACTTTCAGAGCACACGTCACTGTTTCGGCTTCGACAGCGAGCTGTCGTACGAGCTGCCCTACGGATGGACAGCCACCGACGACGCCAGCCACTCCGTCGACACCAGCCACCTGCACCTCTACGGTCCCGACGCACGGCTCTGCACACCGTATTACGGCGACATCGAGGGCCAAACCGTCAGCCTCGCTGGCCGCGGGCACGGCACCTTGGTTGTGGGCTATGCCGACACCGCCTTCAGCCGTTTCTATCCCTTCGACACCCTGACCTTCACGTCGGTCGACACGCTGCGCTACTACACACACCGCCTGCCGGGCATGGCGTCAGACACGCTGCGCATAGGACTGCGTGTCTCGGGCGCCACCGACACCTTGCTTATCGACCATCTCGGCATCAGCCTCTGCCGCCATATCGACATCGCCGCCGAAGACAACACCGCTGTAGCCACCACCGACGACGACGACCCGCTCTACTACCTCTACGTGTCGGACAGCATAGGCAACGAACGCATGTTCCTGGTCAACACCCCAACCTTCACTGTCAACGACCTGACACCCGGATGGAAATACGAGTTCTCGTGGCAGTGCGCCTACGACGACGAGACATGCCGGCCACACGTCACCCTGCGCATCGACAACCACATCAAGGCACCCTACTGCATCGACTTCCAGAACGGCACCGCCCATAGTGCCGCCGACGCCTGGGACCTTGTCAGCCCGTCGCCAAGCGCCTACCGCTATGATGACGGCAGTTCTGTAAGTTACTACACCTACTATACACCATCATACCTGCTGTTGCCGCCACTCGATTCCAGCACCACAGTAGCAACACTCGACGCCTACATCTATCGAAGCGATTATTATGACTCTAGTTATCATTTTGACATCGGAGTGCTGACCGACGGCAGCGACACCTCGTCGTTTGTCAGTCTGTGGTCGGCTCCGACATACAGCGGTAGCGCTTATATATACCCCATGGTGGATATCAGCGGATATGCCGGCAAACGCATCGCCATACGCTACAACGGTTACTATATAACCGCATACCGACTGTTCATACACCCATACACGCCGATGACAGTGCGCCAAGTTGAATCAAACAAGTTCGAACTCATCAACAGCCACGGCGACTACTACGTCCGCATAAAGAATTACACTGGCACTGTCGACAGCATATTGCATATCGACAGCACCTACCACCTGTTGGATCTAACCCATTACAACATCAACGACTATTACTATCGTTTCTATCTGCAACAAGTGGACGACTCGCTCGGCAATGTATGCAGAGAAAACATGACACAATACTACTTTCGTTCACCTGTTTCAGTTCCGTGGTGCTGGTCCTCTGGATTAGATATTCTCTACTTCAAATACTACTCCATCTATTCCAACAGTACTTACTTCAAGAACAAATCCTGTGCCATGCTCTACGGCGAACGGACAACACGCCACAATCAGATAATCGTGATGCCGGAGTTTGATGTAGACTCGGTGCGCAACCTCAACATCAAGTTCTCCTTCGCCTCGGAAGAAAGCGACACACAGATGGTGGAGATAGGCGTGATGACCGACGCTCTCGACACCACCACCTTCGTACCCGTCGACACGATATACTACCAGGCCGGCGATTCCAGCTGGGCCGACTATCAGGTGACGCTCGACGCCTACGCCGCAGGCGGCCGCTGGGTGGCCTTCCGCTACAACCCCGAAGTGTCGTCTGGCTATCGCTACAGCTACCTGGGCGATTTCTGCATCGACGTATGCCCCGCCACCACCGCCACCGCCAAGCTCGAGCGATGGAACAGCGTCCGCATCGACAACCTGTCGGGCGAAGGGGGCTTCTACGTCGCCTACCGGCCATCGTACAGCTACAGCTACACTATTCTGAGGATCGACACAGTGCCCACCACCCTCACCCTTGACGCCAACAGGATGTACTACTTCCGCTTCCGCTGCGACAGCAGCAGTGCCTCCACATGCCGCGGAGACCAGACGGTCACCACCCTCGGCACCCCGATGGATGTGCCGTCGTGCCTCGACTTCGAGAGTGTAGCCCCGAACAGTCTGCCTGACTCATGGCGACGCTACAACTACGCCATCGGCGTGACCACAGACCAAGCCCACAGTGGCAGCCGCAGCCTGGCGATGCCCGTCACCGGACAGTCCTACGTCGTCACCGGCGACATCGACACCGACACCCTCGGCAATATAGCCATGAGCTTCTGGCTCTACACCGCCACCACCGTCGACCTCGTAGAGGTGGGTGCCATGAGCAACCCGCTCGACCTCACTACGTTCCAGCCGATACAGACCGTCTCCAACCGACTGTCGGGTGTGTGGGAACGCCATGTCGTCATCCTCGACGGAGCCCCCCACGACGCCCACTATCTGGCTCTGCGTGCAGGCTCCACCATATCCGCCGGCAGCAGCCGCAGCATCTATGTCGACGACTTCCACCTCTCGACATGCGCCACCAACGACATGCACCTTGCCGCCATCGAGTCGGACACACTCACGATAGAATGGAACCAGACCGGCAACCCCGACATCACCGTCACCGTGGTCGAGAACGGCACCGTCGTCCAGACCCTGCATCCCACGTCATCGCCCCTGTCCATCACCGGATTGAGCCAACAGAACACCTATGCCGTGCACTTCGACGCCGACTGCGGCGAGACCGACACCAACTGCACCACCAACTATGCCGACAGCCTCACCATCGTGGCTCCTGGCGAAGGGGCGGGCGGCTGCATCAACCCCACCGACATCTATTCGACACAGGCCACCTTCTTCTCCGGCACCTACAGCAACCCCTATGCCACCAGCGGCGCCATCGACTTCGGCTCCCTCGACATCAACAGCCGCCACACCGTCTGCACCGACACCGCGTACCGCGACCCGCGCACCGGCGGTCTGCTGCGTTCCATACCCGAAGGGTACACCTCCAGCCTGCGGCTGGGCAACTGGGGCACCAACAGCTATGCTCCCGAGGCCGAAGGCGTCATCTACAGCCTGCTGGTCGACACGGCCGACTTCGAGCTGATACTGCTGCACTACGCCGCCGTGCTGCAAGACCCGCTGCATGCCGCCGAAGACCAGCCGCGCTTCCGCATCGAGGTGCTCGACTCTGCCTTTGTGCCCATCGACCCCTCGTGCACCTCGGCCGACTTCATAGCCAACGCTTCGCTGGGATGGAACGTGGCCGAAGGCAGTGTGCTATGGAAAGACTGGACCACCGTCGGCATCGACCTCTCGTCGTTCAGCGGACAGCAGGTATACATACGTCTGACCACCTACGACTGCAACGAAGGGTCGCACTACGGCTACGCCTACTTCACGCTGGAATGCATGCGCAAACGCATGGCGACGACGGCCTGCGGCGACATAGACAGCAACACCTACACCGCCCCGGCGGGCTTCAACTACCGCTGGTACAGCAGCGCCAGCGCCGCCACCATCTCCACGGCGCAGAGCATCACCATGGCCACCGCCAACGTCACCTACTACTGCGACCTGAGCAAGATAGACAACGCCAACTGCATGTTCACCATCAGCGCCTACGGCGGCACACGCTACCCGATGGCGTCAGCCGACACCACCATGACCATCAGCGGATGCCAGTTCCACGTCAGCTTCACCAACACCAGCACCGTCAGTTCCGACGGCGTCACGCCGATGCCGGGCGAGGAATGCGAGAGCGCCTGGTGGGACTTCGGCAACGGCCAGACAGCCACCACCTACCATGCCTCGACGGTATACTCAACACCCGGCACATACACCGTGATGCTCGTCAGCGGCATAGCAGGCGACGCCTGCAAAGACACGATGCTGTGGTCCTTGAATATCGACTTCCCGACCAACCCCGTCATCACCGGTCCCACCGACCTGTGCTACGGCGACATCGACACCCTGCGGCTCCACTATGTCGACCCGCAAGCGGCTGGCGACTGGGTGTCGGAAGAATGGCACGACACCAACTCGGTCGACAACGTGTGGATGCTGCCGCTCTCGCCGTCCAACTACAGCATCGGCAGCAACCTCTACACCCTCGCCACCACCGACGTCTACGGCTGTACGCCGACAGCCAGTCACACGGTGGCGGTGCACCCCATCCTGCACCAGATGGACACCCTGCGCATCTGCACGCCCATGCTGCCCTACAGCTACACCGACACCGTGTTCCAGGAGGGCACCGAGAGTGCGGAATACCACCTGCTGCTGCAAAACGTCTTCGGCTGCGACAGCAGCTACCACCTCTGGCTCACCGTCAGCGACACAGGCTACGGCACCGCTCTCGACACCGTGAGCGTCTCGATATGCGACAACCAGAGCTACACCTTCTTCGACAGCGCCTACACCGTGGCAGGTGTCCACAACAGCGTGCACCTCGACTCCGTCGGCTTCTGCGACAGCCTCCACACCCTGCTGCTCGACGTGCGCCCCACCTCGCACACCGACACCCTTGCCGACGTGTGCGACCAGTACACCTGGTACGGCATCGCCTCGACCGCCGACACCGCCATCACACGCTTGCTGCAGAACAGCGTGCTGTGCGACAGCACCGTCACCCTTGGCCTCACGGTGCGTCACTCCACCGACACGTCGATACATCACTACATCGTCGAGAACCAGGTGCCCTACGTGTGGAACGGACTCACCTTCTACACCGACACGACAAACTGCATCATCCACACCACCAACGCCGTCGGCTGCGACAGCACCATCACCTTCGCGCTGACCGTCTACCTCAACCGCGACACCGTGGTCGACAGCACCGTGTGCGAAGGCATGCTGCCGCTGGTGTGGAACGGCGTCACCTTCAACACCGACGACGCGGCGTCCAACAGCACCCTGACGATGCAGGCCACCCTGACAGGCTCCTTCGGCGTCGACTCGGCGGTCACCATGCGGCTGCACCTGTTGCTGAACACCGTGGGCACCGACAGCGACACCATAGTGCAGAACCAGCTGCCGTGGACCTGGAACGGCCTCACGCTGACAGCCGAACAGCAACAGCCCATCACGGCGGGGCTGCGCGGCCTCGACACCGTGACGACCATCGTCAACACCGTCGGGTGCGACAGCACCATCGACTATACCCTCCTGGTGTACTGGAACCGCCAGACGCTGCTCGACAGCACCGTCTGCGACGACGTGCTGCCACTGACGTGGGAAGGGCTGACGTTCACCCAGGCCGCCACACAGACCTCCGTCATCTCCACCGTGGCCGGTGCCGACAGCACACTGGTGCTCACGCTGAATGTCAACCCGACCTACGATGTCAACGACACCCTGATATTCTGCTCCTCGCAGAACTACATCTACGAGGGCATCGACTACGGCGGACCCGTGAGCTTCGACGCGCCGCACCTGAGCGCGCTGGGCTGCGACAGCCTGGTGCACGTCAGCCTGGTGCCTCGCGACACGACGTTCCGCACCACACCGCTCTACAGCCTCGACTCTGCCGAATGGCTGCCGCTGGACACCCTTGTCCTTGGCTGCGCCCCCGACACCCTGATGCTGCGCGACACCACACGCGGCGCCACAGCGTGGCTCTGGACGGTGAACAGCGACGGTGCCACGCTCACCTCCACCGACAGCATCTTCAGTGTCGTATTCGACTCGCCGATAACAGACTCCACATCGTCCGTCACCCTGACAGTGACAACCGTGCTCGACGGCGTGACCTGCAACGACACAGTGCAGCAACCCATCTACATCTTCCGCACCCCGCAGGCCGACTTCGACTGGAGCCCGCTGGTGCCTGCCATCGACAACCCCGAGATGCAGTTCCACAACCTCTCGTCGCCTGCCGACGCGCTGACCTACCTGTGGTATATCCCAAAACAGTCGGGCTCGTCCGACTGCGACACCAGCAGCGAGACCGACCCCTTCTACCACTGGAGCCAGAGCGGCGTGGGCATGGAGGGTGACTACGACGTGCGTCTCGTCGCCTACTGGACACAGACGGCACTGTACGACACCGCCATACATCACGTCTGTACCGACACCGCCACGCGCACCGTCACCATCACCAACGACTACCTGCAGTTCCCCAACCTCGTCACCCCCAACGGCGACGGCAAGAACGACACGTGGCGCATAATAAACCTCGT
>FLNX01003339.1_pt1 | contig 19901 bp, 9 predicted proteins | sample 1140341 | NCBI WGS metagenome assembly FLNX01 (sample SAMEA3878208, study PRJEB12797) | bioreactor metagenome | biome: Moose rumen | place: Sweden | collected 2011-10
AGAAAAAGACAATCAAAGATGTTTGTGAAGACAAAAGGAATCTAACATCTAACAGCAATAGCGGTCTAACATCTAACCTCCCCGAGTGGTTTGTACGCGGCATAGAGGCAGCTCTCTTGGCACCCACGGCGGTCAATCAGCAGAAGTTCCTCTTTATCCTGCATCCCGACAACCGTGTAGAAGCTAAAGCACGTTTCGCCCTTTCGAGTTACCTGCAAACCGACCTCGGCATTGCCAAATGCCATTTCGAGATTGGCGCAGGCAAAGAAAATTTTAATTGGGTAGTATAACCGAATACGAGAAGGTGCTTAAGCCGCTCGCGATTGTGCCTATTACTTCTGCCCGCGTTTGCGGAATTTGGAACGCAGACGGCTCATCCGCGATTGCTTCGCCTCCCCCGCGTTTTTCTCGTCTCTATACCGGCGGCGATTCTATCGCCGCGATTGCTTCGCCTCCCGCCCCGCATGTATCAGCCAATCTTGGCTGATATTGACAAACATACGCTTTCGCTCCAACTTGTCCGTTACCGGATCATAAGAGTAGTAGCCACATAATAGCCATCGCTGTTGTGACAAAGTACTGCAAGAAGGTACTTATTATACGCAGGTGAGAATTGTTGAAGAGTGGGCATTTTTTCTTCTGTCATTTCAGAAAACAACAGAGGAAAAGACCATGTTATCACTATTTTAGACTATGTTTTTTATACGGTGCTTTGATTTTCGACACATCAGACTTTGAATTAGTCTGCTTTCAGATTTTGTCGGAAATCTGTCGGAGTTTTATACAGTGTCTTGCTGTAACTCTCTATAAATCACCTTTGGAGCCACTGGGCGGACTCGAACCGCCGACCCACGCATTACGAATGCGTTGCTCTACCAACTGAGCCACAGTGGCAATATGATTTCCAATTTGGGATTTCAAATTTAGGATTTAAGAATTTATAGCTTTAAATTCTACTATCCCGATTTCCCAATCTTGCAAATGCGAGTGCAAAATTAGTGCTTTTTTATGAACACACCAAATTTTTGCACTTTTTTTTGACTTTATATACACAAAAAAACAAATATAAAAACATTTGTAAAAATTTTGAGAAAACATTTTTTTATAGTAACTTTGCAAAAATATTGTCTCGTCACTATTTTTTATGAGCCGAATAGTAAAAAATATCGTTACTATTATTTTCCTTTTGTTCGCATTATCATCTAATCTGACAGCCCAACATCGAACACGCACTTTCAAACCTGACATTAAAACTCTTACTTTAAGACTGATAACCGATGATGATATAGTGCAATTGGAGCGTCCATACCTGACGCTGAATGACGCTAACAAAATAGAGATTGCTTTCGACCAACTCTCGCATTTGTCGCACCACTATACATATTCCATAATACATTGCAATGCCGATTGGACAGAATCAGGACTCATGTCATCTGAATATCTCCGCGGCTTTACTTCACTCGACATAGACGATTACGAGTTTTCAGAAACTACACAACAACTCTACACTCACTATCGTTTCCAATTTCCGAATGAGGATATGATACCTTTGGTGTCCGGCAACTATTGTATTAAAATCTATGAAGACTATAATCCTGACAATATTGTTGCAACAGCATGTTTTTGCATCGTAGAACCATCGGTTGCCATCAACGCTGACATCAACAGTCATACCGCTATAGAACTTTCCGGTCGTTACCAACAAGTGGATTTTGACATAGATTTTCGAGATTACTATGTTCAGGATCCGAGCCAAATAATTGTTGTTGTCCGTCAAAACGGTCGTTGGGACAACCTTGTGTATAATCCCAAACCGTCATACGTAGAGAGCAACCGTCTGCGTTTTATCAACAACAAAGCCTTAATTTTTGAAGGCGGAAATGAATTTAGAACTTTTGATACATATTCTGAATATGTTTTCGGTAACGGAGTTGACCGTATAGTTTTCGACAACCGCGATTACCATGTACTGCTCTACCCATCAGATAATTTAGCAAAAGATGCTCATTATATGTCGGTTGAAGATGCTAACGGACAATTTATTATCAATGCGGAAAAAGCGAGGGATGAGTACGATTATCGTGCCGACTACATGTATGTACATTTTCTTTTGCCAACCGCTGAACCGTGGTTTGACGGCAATCTGTACATAAACGGTGATTTTACTTTCAACGAACTGAATGCTTACAATAGGCTGCAATATAGTTATGAAGACAAGGCATATTATTACACCGCTTATTTAAAACAAGGCGGCTATAATTTCCAATATCTCTTTGTTCCTAAAGGTGAACACAAGGCAACAACTTTCCGTACAGAAGGATCTTTTTGGCAGACACAAAACGAATATACAATATATGTTTATCACCGTCCTTTCGGTTCTCGATACGACAAACTCATAGGACTATACAAAAATTAAGGATTACCTTGAAAGACAGGCGGCGAAATGCGTTCTACTTTTTACTTTCTATTCTTTACCTTGCTGTTTTTTAGGCTTTCTACTAAAACATCATATCATGAAAAAGTTATTATTTATTTTACCTTTCAGCCTTTTGTTTATCGGCTGTCAACAAGTCAAGTATTCCGACATTGCAAACGGGAAACCTATTATGCCGCTGCATCGTAACGGCACTCTGCAACAAACGATTTATTTAACAGATTATACTCCGGCACTTAACTGCATTGACAGCGTATATGCAAACGGTTATATTCTGACAAAAACCGACACCGCCGATGTATGGTCATTAAGCGGACATAACAACAACCTTTCCACACTACGAATATGGAAAGACGGACAACTGACTGAAGTAGCCATACTGCCAGACAAACCGTTCCGCAACGGTGCTACAACAATAACAGCACAGAACTTCAGTATCACATTCCAACTGCCATTTACAATCGGCGAACCCGTCATAAATGTCTATTGGCAGAATATCCGTCTGAACGACAATGTTCTGAAGCTAAACGATGACAGCACTTACACATTGACAATACCGCAGGAGATGCGGCGTAAAGGTCGCTCATATATCCGTGTATTTGCCAACGATAACTTATCACTTTTCAACGACCTGCTCATACCTCTGCAGGACGGCAAAGCTGTTGTCGATGCCGCTCAACTCACACGCCACGATGCCAATGCGCAAGTACTATATAGCCTGATGATTGACCGTTTCCAAAACGGCGACATATCCAACGATCGCCGACTTAATCAACCTGATGTACTGCCTATCGTTGACTATATGGGAGGCGACCTTGAAGGTATAACACAACGTATCCAACAGGGTTTCTTTGATTCTTTAGGCATTTCCACTATTTGGATTAGTCCTATCACCCAGAACCCCAATGATGCATGGGGACAATATCATAACCCTGAAACTCGTTTTTCAGGTTACCACGGCTATTGGCCCATATACGTAACCGTCATTGATGACCGTTTTGGCAACGACCGGCAACTCAAAGATTTACTTGCCACAGCACACAAGCACAACATAAACGTCATTCTTGACTATGTAGCCAACCATATCCATATCAAATCGCCTATCATGCAGGCTCATCCCGATTGGGTAACGGACTCCATCATCACCCTACCCGATGGTACGACAAAACGCAATTTCGAACTTTGGGACGAAGCACGTCTAACCACATGGTTTGACGTTCATATCCCTACCCTCGACCTTGAGCGCGAAGAAGTCTATCAACCCATGACCGACTCAGCTCTCTATTGGCTTGAGAACTATGACTTTGACGGATTCCGCCATGACGCATGCAAACATATTCCTGAATGCTACTGGCGCACACTGACAAAAAAAATCAACCAACGATTTCCAAATCGAAACCTATGGATGATAGGAGAGACCTATGGCAGCCCCGAACTCATATCGAGCTATGTTAAAACAGGTATGTTGGACGCACAATTCGATTTCAACGTGTATCATACCGCAATTGACGTTATTGGCAACCGTCCAAACCACTCAATGGAAGAGATTGCACGCGTAGTGGAAGAAAGTCAAGCCGTTTATGGAGCACACCATACTATGGGCAATATCTCAGGAAACCACGACAAAGCACGTTTCATATCTCTTGCCGGCGGCGCATTGGATTGGGACGAAGACCACAAGCAAGCAGGGTGGAATCGCACAATAACCGTAGGCGACACAGCAACAGCCTATCGCCGCGCTATGCTGCTTGAAGTGCTTAACTTTGGAATCCCGGGTGTGCCGTGCATCTATCAAGGCGATGAGTACGGTCAACCGGGCGGCAATGACCCTGATAATCGCCACATGATGCGTTTTGACCACTACAATACACAAGAGCAACAATTCCGCGACACAATGACCGACCTTATCCACCTACGACGCAATGCCTTGCCGCTGATTTTCGGTGATTATCAGACTCTTTACGTTAACAAAGACGCCTATATCTTTGCCCGTACATATATGAACGAAACATATATCTTTGCCCTTAACAGAGCTTCCGAACCATTCAATATCTCGCTGCAATTCAGAGGCAAAAATCTCGATATCGCCCTCAATCCGATAGACTATCAAATCATTCATATCCAATGAAAAACATAACATCAATCATTCTGCCGGTGATAATACTCGCATTCTTTACAGCATGCGGAAATGATAGTATTTCGCCACGTCAAGAGACATTACTGAAACAGTGGCAGTTCACCCAAGACACAACCGACAATCCGCAGTGGCAGGATGTTGTCATTCCTCACGACTGGGCAATCAACGGTCCTTTCGACCGAAAAAACGACCTGCAAGAAGTCATTGTCGTTCAAAATGGCGAGACTCAACCGTCATGGAAAACAGGACGTAGCGGCGGACTGCCGTGGATGGGCAAAGGACATTACCATACACGCATTGCCATTGACTCAACCAAATGGAATACATTAATATTCGATGGCGCAATGTCACACGCTGATGTGTTTATCAACGGTGAAGAGGTCTGCTACTGGCCATACGGATATAATACATTCGACTGCTACATACTTCCACAACTAATAACCGGCGACTCGGCGGACATAGATGTCTTTCTCGAAAACAAACCGCAACAAAGTCGGTGGTATCCGGGAGCAGGTCTGTACCGCAATGTCCACCTTATCACCACCGACAAAGTGCATATCCCCACTTCAGGTGTCTGCATACGCACTCCGCAAGTGTCAGACCAACAAGCTGATATAGTGATTGACATTGAACTACAGAACGGCGTTGACAACACAAATGCCGAAACCGAAGGTGTTGATATCAACACCGACATTATATACAAAGGCTCTATAGTTGCAACAATGCAAGGATGCAACACTTCAGTCACTATTACAAAACCACATCTTTGGTCACCGGAACAACCTAATCTATATACAGCACGTACACGTGTAGTTAGAAACAACAAAATCATTGATGAGGCAAATACCCGATTCGGTATCCGCAGTATCAGTTACACTCCCGAAAACGGGTTCCAACTCAACGGTAAGACACGTAAATTCAAAGGTGTATGCAACCATCACGACCTTGGACCGCTCGGTGCTGCAATTCATAAAGATGCCCTACGCCACCAAATAACGTTGCTCAAAGATATGGGATGCGATGCTATTCGCACAAGTCATAACATGCCGGCACCGGAATTAGTGGAACTATGCGACGAGATGGGGGTGATGATGATGATTGAACCTTTTGATGTCTGGAACATGGGAAAGACCGACAACGACTACCATGTTGAATTCGCTGATTGGTGGAAAGCGGATATAACAAATATGGTCAGACAATATCGCAACAATGCGTGTGTAATGCTGTGGTCAAGCGGCAACGAAGTATGGAATCAAGTTTTGGATGACGGAATAGAAATTGTAACACAGCTTCAGGATTTATTCCACCAACTCGACCCTACCCGACCTGTTACCAACGGCATGGATCAGGCACGCTTCATTATTCACAACGGGTTTGGCGCAGCAGTCGAACTTCCCGGACTCAACTATCGCACGAGTCGTTATATGGAAGCCTACGAAAACCTGCCGCAAAAAATGCTCATAGGTTCTGAAACGGCTTCAACAGTATCAAGCCGCGGCATATATAAACTCCCCGCCATACTCAAAGATTTCGCCACATATCCGGACAATCAGTCAAGCGGTTACGACCTTGAATACTGCCCTTGGGCAGGTCTGCCGGAACAAGACTTCCAACTTCAGGACGACTATCAATGGACACTCGGTCAGTTTGTATGGACAGGCTTCGACTACCTCGGCGAACCATCGCCTTACGACACCGACGCATGGCCTTCGCACTCAAGCTATTTCGGCATTATCGACCTTGCCTCAATACCTAAAGACCGCTACTGGCTCTATCGCTCGCAATGGAACACCAAATCACCAACACTGCACATACTGCCACATTGGAACTGGTCAGAAGGCGACACAGTACCCGTTTTCTGCTACACCTCATATCCGGAAGCCGAACTATTCGTCAACGGCAAAAGCTACGGTCGTCTGCGTCATGCCACGGCAGAAGAAACCGAATCACTCGCCAAAGGTGAGAAAATCAACGGCGTGAGTCCAATGCCTCAAGTCGGACAATTTGAAGTACCCGAATGGGGTTCAGCTCCACGACCGGAACTATTGCCAAGATATAGGCTTATGTGGTTCGATATACCATACGAAGCAGGCGAAATAAGAGTAGTAGCATACGATTATAAAGGCAAGCCATGCGCTGAAAAAACAATTCGCACCGCCGGCGAAGCTTATAAGATTACTGCCGAGTGGACAAACAAGAACGAACAACCTGATGAACTATGCTATGTAACTATCAAGGTTGTTGACCAAGACGGCAATCTCTGCCCCAATGCTGACAATATTATTAAATATGAAGGCGATGGATTTATTGCAACAGCCAACGGCAACGCTGCGAGCCTTGACAGTTTCGTTGAACCGAAAATGCATGCCTTTGCCGGTCAGTGCACTTTTATCATCAAACGCGGCAGTTATTCTACATTTACATCCGAGGGGCTTCAACCTGCAACAATAAGATTATAAAATATCCAACTATTTCCGACAATTCTTCTACATTAATTAACAAATTATTTCCTAATTTTGCAAGTGTGAAAGCAGCATGCAAGTTCTCCGCATTTATGCGATAAAAAACAAATATAATGAACACAAAATTTCTCAAGTATCTGATGCTCTTTACAGCATTACTGACAAGCGGTTGGTTTATCCGAACAGCCGCCCAGACAACAGAAGGCACCGACTTCTGGGTTACTTTTATGCAAGCAGACCAAGACCCCAATAACGAATTGGTTCTGCAATTGTCAATCTCCTCGAGAAAAGATTGTGAAGTAACCATTGCAAACCCTTATACTTCCTATGAGGAGAAAGTATCGGTAAAAGCCGGGGCAACACAGTTGGTTAACCTATATACCGGCAATGTGTTGGCATATAATGCTCGAACAGCTATGGCAGAAACCGGCAAAGTATGCTATGCCGTCAATTCCGAACAAGTTGACACCTGCGCATTGCACGTTACAGCCTCAGAAAACATATCCCTTTTTGCGACCAATTACAAGAAGGCAACATTCGATGCAACCAACGTGCTGCCTACTACCTCTCTGTTAGACGAATACATAATTCAGACTTTCACACCTTCTGACCACGGTGGATCCGGTTCAACTCAAGGCTCTCACTTCGCCGTTATTGCCGCAGAAGATGATGTAGTTGTTGACTACTGCTGCACAGTTAAACCCAAATCCATCAAAGACAGTAACAACACCCAATGGAACGTTGGCGACACATTGACAAGTCCGGCCTTGAAAAAAGGGCAGGTATTCTATGTGTGGACAGGCAAAACTGATGGAGCAGAAGGCGACTTATCAGGCACATACGTAAAAGCACGAGATGGCAAGAAAATCGCTGTCTTCCAAGGTTGTCCGCATACCAACATACCATATCAAATCAAACAACGTGACCATATTTTCTCACAAGCTATGCCGATAAAATACTGGGGTAATACTTTTGTATTGACAGCATCCCGTAACCGTCCCGCCGACTTTATCCGTATTATGGCACTTAATGACCAAACCGATGTAAGGATAAACGGTGAAACAGTGCATACTTTTGATTTCTCTAAAGAACAAAAACACTACTGGGAATTTGAGATTGGCGAATATGGTGACTATGCCAAAGACGGCAGCTGCATGGTAACCACTTCCTGCCCGTGTGCCGTCCATCTGTTTTTAGCATCACAACAATATCATGGCGACAAAAACAGCAATGGCGATCCTGCCATGCTCTGGATTAACCCTATTGAACAACAAATTGACGAAGTTACATTCGCCACTTACGGCAGTAGCAATGGTACTACATATCACTACACTAATGTTGTAACCGACCAACCGGCAAACATGCTGTTGGACGGAAACTCAATAGCAAGCAGTTTTTTGCCTGTCAGCGGCTCTACAACCTATTACTACTCACAATTGGATTTAGGCACCACATCATCAGGCTCGACAGGAGGCACGCACACACTACAATGCAAAGGCGGTAATTTTATCGCCCACGTTTATGGCTTTACGGAAAACGAATCTTATGCCTACTCTGCCGGCGGTGCAACAAAAGAGTTGAAACAAGTGGTAACAATCAACGGCAAAGAATTCACACCTGACACACAAAACCAACTTTGCGGTATAGATACTGTATTGTTTGAATGTGACTTAAACTACTCCTACGAATCAATAACATGGGACTTTGGCGATGGAGAAAAAGCAACCAACACAAACAGTATCAAACACTATTATGCTAAAGACGGTATTTACCAAGCGTCCGTAATTATTGAGCGTAATAGTGCCAATCTGTGCCACGGTCAATTGGCAAAAGATGTAATTCCTATCACTGTTACCATAGGACGTATGCGTATCTATATCGACTCTTTGGATCAAATGATATGCTCCGACAAAGGTTCGTTCAGAATCTACTACTCTAACCCGATGGAAGCAAGTTTGTCAAACGGCAATGTATTCTTCAACGATGCCGCCAAAGCCAATGGTTTTACCGATGCAGACAATCTCGTATTTACCGACAAATACTTTGAAATATCAGTTCCAGAAAATGCAAAATCAGCTCAAGACTACGCTTTGAATATAGTTCTCGAAAGCGACTGCGGCAATGACACAGTATCAGTACCTTTCACTCTCAATTACAATACGTCTCTCAATATAGCACAACGCGCTAACGACATACTTGCAGTTTATAATAAGGACTACAATGAGTTGCACCTTAACTTTATCGCTTTCCAGTGGTACAGAAACGGAGAACCCCTTGAAGGCGAGATCAACTCTTATCTCAATCTGCAAGGTCAGTTCGACTATGAGAGCGAATTCTACGTATGTCTCAAAACAGCCACAGACTCACTCTGCTCCTGCCCGACCAAATTCGTAGAACAAAGTAACATATCCGTTCAGGGTAATGAAAATATCACCATATCTTCCACAACCCTTGATGCCGGAGGTGATATATATATCACAACCAAAGAGGAAGGTACATACAATTGGTACGATGCAACCGGCAAACTGCTGAAATCAGGCAAACTTCCTGTTGGAGGAGCAATAATAACCGCTCCCGACAAAAAAGGTCTTTCACTTCTCTCTATCAAAGCAGAAGACAAACGTAACTTTAAAGTAATAATTAAATAAGCATAATTAGACATCATGAAAAAGAAAACTATCTTATTGGCTCTTGGTGCTACATTATGCACCATGCTAAACGCACAAACCGTTGCACCGGACCCCGCCGCTGCGGAACAACAAGCAACGGCTGATAACACAATTATCGACAGTATTGAGGTAAAACAACCCTTTGTTGCCGACCCGCAACAGCCCGAAAACTACCTCCGCCTATATATCAAGGCAGGCTATGCCGCTTCGCTTGACAACCTCGGGATAAACAATAAAAACGGCGCAGCCGACCTCTCAAACCGCATAATTCTCGGTGGACCCGGCGCAGGTATAGGTTTTGGCTACGACTTTGAATATAAAGTTTTCCGCCTCAATACAGGCATAGAGTTCAACTACCTCCGCTCCACAAGCAAATATGCATTTGATATCAATCGGGATATGACAATAACTCAAGGTAGCACAAATATACCAATGAAATATAACTACCGCTTCGGCTACCTCAAAGAAACACGCAACTTGATGCACATAGGTGTACCGGTATTAGTGGGCGCACAATTCAATAAATTCTTCTTTATGGTAGGTGCCCGCGCCGGCTATAATCTCTATGCCAATGCTACCACATCAGGCAACTATGACCTTACAGCTTTCGACCCTACACTCATTCAGACACTCGGCAATGATCCCGCTCTTGGTCTGCAACTATACGATCTCAACCCGACAAAACATAAAATAGACCTCAAACAACCGGAATTGTCCGTTCTCGCTGAAGTAGGTCTCGACCTTGACGAATGGCTGCAATACAAACCAAAAAAGAAACGTAAAGGACGTAATGTTAAACCCACATTCAAAGAGTCACTGCACTATAAAGTAAGTCTCTTTGCAGAATATTCGGTACTTAATCAGAATGCAACGGCAGCCGACAACAACCTCGCTAAATTCAACGGCAGCAACGTGCCTATATCTGAAGTAAATACCGTACTTGCAATGCCGGCAACCAACGGAACGCCTGCAATGAACAACCTCTTTGCAGGAATCAAATTCGCAGTTCAATATCAACTACCGCACAAACAACCTGTTACACCTCCTGTCAGAAAACCGCGTGTCGTCACAGAACGTCAAGAACGTACACGTCAGGAAGTTAAGGCAACACTCAAAGGTATGGTATATAACATCGAAACACAATTGCCGCTTAAAGCCGATGTTATACTCACCGACTCAACAGGTCAACAAGTATTCTCCGGACCAAGCGACTCTATCAAAGGTCTGTTCACTACCAACCTGCCGGCAGGACGCTATCACGCTGTGGTTAACAAACAAGGCTACTTACCTTACGAAGAAGATGTTGTATTCACTCTCGAAGCACTCACATTCTATATCCAACCTGTTAAAAAAGGCAACACCTATGTATTGCGCAACCTCTATTTCGACACTAACTCCACTACCATACAAAAACGCTCCGAAAAGAGTCTGAACGAATTGTTCCAATTCCTAAATGAAAACAAAGAAGTTCGCATCAAACTCGTTGGTCACACCGACTCCGTCGGTAAAGACGAGGACAACCAAATATTGTCTGAAGGGCGTGCAACATCAGTTCGTGAGGCTATGATTGAACGCGGTATAGAACAAGAGCGCATTGAAGCCGAAGGGCGTGGCGAATCAGAACCTATTGACACCAACGACACCGAAGAAGGCCGCCAGCGCAACCGCCGTGTTATGGTAGAAATTCTATAATTTGATGATTTGATAATCAATAAAAAAGGAGTACATCTGTACTCCTTTTTTATATAATACCCCCACCCCAAAAAAATAAACGAGAATCCCTACAGGCAAGGGATATAATTATCTGACACCAATGACCTACGGACAACTAATCCTAATGACCGATTTGGTTTAACGGATAGCAAAAGAAAAAAACCGAACATTCGTCCGGCTTTTTCATGTGACCCCTGCGGGATTCAAACCCACAACCTTCTGATCCGTAGTCAGATGCTCTATTCAGTTGAGCCAAGGGGCCAATACATTCGCCATTTGGTCAGTTCAGTCTTAAACAATCAGTAGCATGCTTTCTAACAATTATTCTCAACTTAACGATTATCTTCAACTCCCTCACAAAAGCGGTTGCAAAATTACTGCTTTTTTTGATAACCACCAAATTTTTTTACAAAAAAAATCAAAAAATAATTATTTTTCCGATATTTATCCGAAAAAAATACATTATCTTTGCAATCACATAACTAATCAACTATGAGATTAAACGTATCAATATTCCGATTTCAAAATTCCGAGAGCAAACAGGTTGCCGGAAGAACTCAAATACATAGTGAATTAATGTCTGACACAAGTAATGTTAAGACTATTCCCGATTTGTTATTTTCAGTTCTGTGCTGCTTGCTTCTTACTTCAAATATTATTGCAGCAACATATACCAACCCTATAATCTATGCAGACTATTCCGACCCCGATGCCATACGTGTCGATAATGACTATTATATGACCGCATCGTCCTTTAACTGCTTTCCGGGACTACAGATACTCCACTCCACCGACCTTGTGAATTGGACTATTGTAAATGCCGCTCTGCCAAAATCATACTGCAAAGAACAAGACGTTGAACACGGCAACCTCGTGTGGGCACCAAGCCTGCGCTACCACAACAATCGTTTTTATATTTTCTGGGGCGACCCCGACAGAGGAATATATTATATTTCTACCCGTGATATTCGCAGTTCATGGTCAGAACCGCAACTCCTGATAGAGGGCAAAGGGTATATCGACCCGTGTCCCTATTGGCAAGGTGACACACTATATATCGTCCATGCTCTTGCAGGCTCGCGTGCCGGACTTAAATCCGTCCTCCTGATGGCAACACTCACAGTCAGCAGCAAAAAAAACGAACGCAGCAACCATACATGGTTGCTAACCGACCACCGCATCATATTTGATGGTCACCGCGACAACCCTACCTGCGAAGGACCGAAAATATATTTTCGCAACGGCTACTACTATATTTTCACACCGGCAGGCGGCGTCGCCACAGGATGGCAACTCGTACTCCGCAGCAATAATATATACGGTCCTTACGAACAACGTATAGTACTTCGGCAAGGCAACACAACTGTCAATGGCCCGCATCAGGGCGCATGGGTTGACACTCCGGAAGGCGAACATTGGTTTCTGCATTTCCAAGACGTAGGCGCACTCGGCAGAATAGTCCACCTGCAACCCATGACATGGCAGGACGACTGGCCTGTTATAGGCAACAACGGACAACCTGTCGGCAAACATAAAGTGCCGAAAAACTGCAAAGGACAGCGATTACCGCAAGACACAATCATCAATTTCACTCATTCCAAACTCGACTATTCTTGGCAGTATCCGCATAGTCCTGACTCAAAATGGCATTATTGCGATGCTGCCAACGGGCTGTTACGTCTTTATTCCGTTCCTATGCCGGATCATGCACCAAACTTATGGAATCAGCCTAACATGCTTCTGCGCAAAATAGATGCACCCGAACTTACAATAACGGCAAAAGTGCATTTTCAGCCCCATGAAAAAATAATGGGAGAAAGAGCCGGACTGCTTATTATGGGACTTGACTATGCAGCCATAATGTTAGAAAAAACTGACCAAGGTGTTGAAATCTATTCAACTCAATGCATAAAGGCAAACAAGGGGACGGCAGAAACGCAACAAGACAGACAAGCAATAAATACTGAATGGGTATATCTGAAAGTACAAATTGCCGATGAAAAAGCACAATTTGCCTACTCCACCGACAACAAACAATATATTTCTCTCGGCGATGAATTCATACTGAAAGAAGGTGTATGGATAGGAGCCAAATATGGTTTTGTATGTACGCGTCCGCCGCTTTCATCTCTCAAAACCCGCAATGACGGCGGTAACATAGACATTGATTACTTAGAGATTAACTACAAATGATTGTTAACCTGTTACTGTCCGATAAAACTCATAACAGGCACATTGAACGTTATGTTCATAAAGACACAACGATTCTACCCTCAAAATTTTCATATTTCTATAGTTTTTTGTAATTTTGTGCATAAAAAAAACTCTAACTATTAAGATATGAGCAGCAAATTTTTTAACAACTCGCCGCAAAATACTCTTTTTGATAAGTTCAAAGGCATATCCGAAGGGATGTCAGACTTTCATTCTTTTTGGGCGGTAGTTGGTTATTTCCGCTCGTCAGGATATTTCAAATTGCGCAAGCAACTTGACAATGTACATGACATCAAAATCCTTGTAGGCATCAATGTGGATAGTATTTTCCGCAAGCATAATCAGGCTCTGCTTATGCTCGAGGGCGATGATGAAGCTAAACAGATATACACCAAAGACTTTATTCAGGATGTCCGTGACGCTCGTTATGATGCCGAAGTGGAGGAAGGTATCTTGCAACTCTGCGATGATATCGTGTCCGGCAAACTCCAAATGCGCATCCACAAATCCAAAAATCTGCATGCCAAGTTCTATCTATGCTTGCCGGAACATTTCAGCGAACACACTGACGGCTGGGTTATTATGGGCTCGTCAAATATCTCAGATGCAGGATTAGGCATTACCGAACCTCCTCGTTACGAACTTAATGTGGCTATGAAAGACTATGATGATGTATCATACTGCAAAAATGAGTTTGACAAACTTTGGGATGAAGGAGTGCCAATCACCGCTGAAGATATAGAACGCATACGCAAGCAGACACATCTCGAAGAATTGCCAACCCCATACGAGATTTTTATTAAAGTGCTGATTGACGCTTTCGGTAGCCAGGTGGAAGACAACTTTACACTTGATATGCCGTCACAATACAAACAGCTCAAGTATCAGAATGATGCAGTCATTCAGGGCTTTCAGATGCTCAAAGAGTATAACGGGTTCTTCCTTGCCGATGTGGTCGGAACCGGCAAGACAGTGGTTGCCGCTATGATTGCCAAACGCTTTGTGGAGGAGAACGGGAAGAACACTAAGATTCTTGTTATCTATCCACCTGCTGTAAAAGAGAATTGGCTCGACACTTTCAAGGATTTCAGTCTGATCAAATACACACAATTCATCACTAACGGTAGTCTTAACAAAATTATAGAGAGTAGCGATAATTATTATAGCGCGGAGGAGTTTGACCTCATTATCGTGGACGAGGCTCATAATTTCCGTTCTGACTCTTCCGGTCGATATGATGACTTGCAGCGAATATGCAAAACACCACGTGTTAATGAAGGCTTAATAGATGGTATGCAGAAAAAGGTGATGCTGCTTTCGGCTACACCGCTTAACAACCGCCCCGAAGATTTCCGTAATCTTATTCTCTTGTTCCAAAACGCCCGCAAACCCACACTGGACGGCATTACCAACATTACCACACTTTTCCAACCGTGGATTGCACAATACAATGAATTGATGCGAAAACGCGGGAAGACGGACAATCAGGTAATTACCGACGCAGCAGATAAAATATACGAAGAAATCCGAACAAAAGTACTGAACAAGATTCTTGTGCGCAGAACACGTAAGAACCTGTGGAACAACAACGAATACAAGTCAGACCTCGTCAGTCAAGGCATCCGTTTCCCGCAAGTGGAACAACCAAACGAGTGCGTGTATCAGTTGGATAGTGAATTGAGCAAATTGTTTTATGATACCATTACGATTCTTACTGACACTCCGAGTGAGGAGAACCCAAACGGTATAGGTCTGCATTATGCCCGTTATCGTGCTATTGAGTATATTATAGGCGAGAAAGCGAGCAAGTATCGTAATGCCATTCAGTTTGCGCAGGTATTCTCCGGTATTTTCCGCGTTCACATGGTAAAACGTCTGGAAAGCAGTTTCCATGCGTTCAAGAAATCTCTGCATACTTTTTTGCGCATAACTAATGATATGATTCAGATGTGGGATAACAATAACATACTTATTGCCCCCGAAATTGATGTCAAAGGTATGATGGCAAGCGATGTGGAATTTGATGACATTGTTGAAAAAGCCCTTGAACACGGATATACCAAAGAAGAGATATTGTTTACGCAAGACGATTTCAACCCTGAATACATCAATAAGTTGAGAGATGATGCACAAAAATTGGCAGAACTTTCCGTATATTGGGACAAAGTGGAAAAAGACCCCAAATATGACTTATTTAAGCAGTATTTAGAAGAGGAATTATTTAAGGCGACAAAGCGAGATGATAAGGGCGAAACGATAGAACTCAATAAAGAGGGTAAACTTGTGGTATTCTCTGAGAGTGTTGATACCATCACCTATCTCGGCAACCGCCTAAAAAACGAGTTGCACCGTACGGATGTACTTGTGGTCAGTGCTGCGAACCGTAAATATGTGCTTGATGACATTCGGGAGAATTTTGATGCCAACTATACCGGCGAGAAGAAAAACAAATACAACATCATTATCTCCTCAGATGTATTGGCAGAGGGAGTGAACCTCCACCGCTCGAATGTGATTGTCAACTATGATTCTCCTTGGAATGCAACGCGTCTGATGCAGCGTATTGGTCGCGTCAATCGTATCGGCTCCACCTCCGACCATATCTACAACTATATGTTCTACCCCTCCAAGAAAGGTGACGAGCAGATACAGCTTTATCGTAACGCGCTTATCAAACTACAAAGTTTCCATTCCGCATTAGGAGAGGATGCGCAAGTCTATTCGCGCGAGGAAATGCTGCGCGAGTTCCAACTCTTCGATGACAAAGTGCGTGATAATGTGGATAAACAATTGGAATTGCTGCGGGAAGTGCGTGAACTTTATCAAACGAATCCCGACCTCTACAAACGCATTAAAGCCCTACCTTGCAAAAGTCGCACGATACGCCGTGCAGAAAACCGTCCCGCTAAAGCAAAGCCGCAATCAACTATCGTATATATTACCACAGGCAAGCACTCGCAATTCTATCTCGTCCGAGGTGCAGAACAACCCATGCAAATAGAGTTTCTTGATGCTGTGGATTATCTCCGAGCTAAAAAAGATGAGCAACCGGGTGACTTTGAAGCTATTAAAGAGTTGCACTATGACCATGTGCATAAAGCATACGAGGCATATCAGCAGGAAACATCTATTGTGGAAACAACGGACACTTCTATTGATGAAAAACGAAAAGACAAAAATGCCACGGCTGCACTCGCATTCTTACGTGAAATGGAACGGATGTTTAGACCTGATAATATTTACAACAAAGTGCTTGTGCTTAAGGAATATGTAAATGAAGGTATGTTCTCTAATCTGACTTTGAGACTCAATCGAATGAGCCGTGAATTTAATAGAAGAAGAGGAACCGACACTTTAGATACTCTCAAAACTTGGCTTGCATTGAGTTTAGAAAACCTCTATGACAAATATTATATCAGCACGGAAAAGCATGAACGCGAAAACCGCTTCCGGCAATCAGAAATCATAACATCAGAAACTTTTGAATAAAATATAAGTAATATGTACACCAAAGAACAACTCCGCCATTTATTTCAAAACAAGTTCAATCTGCAAGATTGGAACAAGTTCGTATTGGATGTAATCAAACCACAAACCTATAGGCAAAACCCCGAGCAATTAGATATGAACCCCACTGAAGGGCAAGGCTATTTCCTCGGTAAAAAGGAAACAACTGACAATTATGAAATTGGGCTGTTTTATCTCAACCTCAATAAATCAGTCAAAGACCGCCGTGTTGGACTGCGGCAACTGGTTAAGCCCTATCTGCGCTATATGGTTGATGCTGCATTGGTAGTTTTTGACGACGGAGATAATTGGCGTTTGTCGTTTATATGCGACCTCAAAGACGAACGCACACAACCCAAACGTTACACATTTGTCTTTGGCGAACAAACCAACTACTATAACACTGCTGTCAAACGCTTCGAGGACTTACAAGGAAAGGGCATCACTTTTGATACTCTCAAAGAGGCTTTCTCCGTTGAGGCTCTTACCAAAGAGTTCTACAATGAGTTATTCGGTTGGTATCAATGGGCTACTACAGATAAATCAGGTATATCTTTCCCCGAAACAAAAGGCGAGAAAACCAATAAAGATGAAGATATTGACAAGAAAATCATCCGCTTACTCACACGCTTGATGTTTGTGTGGTTTATCAAACAAAAAGAACTCATACCGAGCCATCTCTTTGAAGCTGAGTATCTGAAAACAATACTTATAGATTTTGACCCGCAAGCAACGAACAACGGCAATTATTACAATGCCATTCTACAGAACCTTTTCTTTGCCACACTTAATCGTGCCATCGAAGATGATGAAGGCAAACGCGGATTTGCGCATAACAAAGGAAAAGATATAACCAACCTCTATCGTTACGCGGAATTGTTTACCATTTCAGAAGATGAAGTATTACAAATATTCGCCGAAATACCCTTCTTAAATGGAGGTCTGTTTGAATGTCTTGATAAAACAAAAACAATTGACGGGGTAGAAGACGCCTTTTATTATGACGGCTTTTCAAGAAATGTGAATAAGCGTGCATTTATTCCCAACATATTCTTCTTTGACGAGGAGAAGGGTTTGCTTAATATCCTCAAACGCTATAACTTCACCATTGAGGAGAACACACCCAATGAACAAACGGTAGCACTTGACCCCGAATTGCTCGGTAAGGTGTTTGAAAACTTACTCGGAGCGTACAACCCGGAGACTCGTGAAACAGCGCGCAATCAATCCGGTTCGTTTTACACTCCCCGTGAGATAGTTAACTACATGGTGGATGAGAGTATCAAAGCCTATCTATCGGGTACGCAAGCGTCCTCGCTTGCGGCAACAAAGTGCGCGGACGGCTCGTCGGCGGCTATCAAGTGCGCAGACGGCTCGCTTGCGGCTACCAAGTGCGCAGACGGCTCGCTTGCGGCAACAAAGTGCGCAGACGGCTCGTCGGCGGCTACCGGGGACGCAGACGGCCCGTCTGCGGGAATAGAGGAAATAATAGATAGCTTGTTCTCCGATACTTTTGAGTATAATCCTAATCTGGAATCACAATACAAAACTATTGCGAACCGCCTCAAAGCAATCAAAATTCTTGACCCTGCGTGCGGCTCAGGTGCATTTCCGATGGGACTGCTCAATCGATTGGTGGACATTCTGCAAAAGATAAACCCCGAACAAGATACCTATTCGCGCAAACTGCAAATAATAGAGAATTGTATCTATGGTTCTGACATTCAAAATATAGCTGCGCAAATCAGTAAACTTCGTTTCTTCATATCGCTTATTTGTGATTGTGAGAAAGACCCATCCAAACCCAATTACGGCATACCGACGTTACCGAACTTGGAAACTAAATTTGTTACTGCCAATTCACTTATCGCTCTGCATAAGCGACCAAAAGAAGTTACGCTTGATATCTTTGCAGATAATGAAAATAGTCCAATCAACTTAAAGAAAAAAGAATTGCTTGATGTACGTCATCAGCATTTTCGCGCTAAAAAAGCTTCGGAGAAAATGCGTCTGCGTAAGCAAGACGAGACTCTACGCGCAGAGCTTCTACAATTACTGGAACAGGAAGATACTTTTGCCCCAAAGGATGCTATCCAACTCGCGAAATGGAATCCCTACGACCAAAACGAACAGGCTAAGTTCTTTGACCCGGAATGGATGTTTGGTGTGACAGACGGCTTCGATATCGTCATCGGTAATCCACCGTATATTCAATTACAAAAGAGTACAGGAAAAACTGGCATCGACAAAAAAGGCAAAGTGTACGATATTAAATTTGCTGATTTGTATGCTGACTGTGGCTACAACACTTTTGACAGAAGTGGTGACATCTATTGTTTGTTCTATGAGCGCGGACACCAACTGCTTAAACAGAATGGTCATCTTTGTTATATCACATCCAACAAATGGATGCGTGCCGGATATGGAGAAAAAACACGTGAGTTCCTTGCCAACAATACCGACCCGCAACTGCTCATTGATTTTGCAGGAGTGAAGATCTTTGAGTCCGCAACAGTGGACACAAATATCCTTTTGTTTGCCAATGGTAAGAACCGACACAAGACATTATGCGCGGTAACGAATAAGTCCAATAAGGACGACCTAAAACAATTGAGCGATTTTGTTCGGTCGCACTCTTCTGTTTGTGATTTTAATGGTTCAGATAGTTGGGTTATCCTGTCAGAGATAGAGCAATCTATCAAAAACAAAATCGAGGCGATTGGCACACCTCTAAAAGATTGGGATATTCAGATTAACTATGGTAT
>FLNX01004591.1_pt1 | contig 19817 bp, 16 predicted proteins | sample 1140341 | NCBI WGS metagenome assembly FLNX01 (sample SAMEA3878208, study PRJEB12797) | bioreactor metagenome | biome: Moose rumen | place: Sweden | collected 2011-10
CTGCCGTCGGCTTCTATCGGCACGAGTACCAGCCTGTACGAGCCGATTCATGGCAGCGCGCCGGATATTGCAGGTAAAGGCATTGCCAATCCTATTGGTACGATTTTGTCAGCAGCTATGCTGCTCAGATACTCTTTGCATGAAGAAACGGCAGCCGATGCCATTGAGGCGGCAGTGGACAAGGTACTGGCTGAGGGCTTCCGCACGCCGGACTTGTGGAAGGACGGCTTTACAAAGGTTGGCACTGCAGAAATGACAAAAGTAATCAGTGAGAGGGTGTAATCGTTATGAATGGCGCACAGGCAGTTGTTGCATGTTTAAAGGAACAGGGCGTCGATACGGTGTTTGGCTATCCCGGTGGGATGATACTGCCCTTGTATGACGCATTATATGACAGCGAGGAAATACAGCAGATACTCGTGACACATGAGCAGAATGCTGCCCATGCTGCAGACGGTTATGCCCGTGCTTCCGGGAAAGTCGGGGTCTGTATCGCTACCTCCGGGCCGGGAGCCACAAATCTCGTCACGGGGCTGGCTACTGCTTTTATGGATTCCATTCCCGTGGTAGCGATAACAGGACAGGTGGATACGGCACTGCTGGGCCGTGATGCTTTTCAGGAAACTGACATCCTTGATGTGACCATGCCTATCACCAAGCATAACTACAAGGTGAAGGATGCCAAGCTGCTTGTCAGCACCATCAGGGAGGCCTTCGCTTTGGCAAAGAAGGGGCGTCCCGGCCCGGTGCTGGTGGATGTGCCCCGGGATTTGTTCTTTGAAGACGTTGTCTGGCAGGCGGATGCAGAACACGTGAAAAAAAGCAGCAAGCCTGATGCGGATTTTCTCATTTGTGCGGCAGAAGCCGCGCAGGAAATCGTCAAGGCTAAGCGGCCGGTGGTTATCGTGGGGGGCGGTGTCATATCTGCCGGGGCAACGGCTGATGTGGCGGCCTTCGTGGAAAAGTATAACCTGCCGGTGGCTCATACCTTGATGGGGCTGGGGGCGATTTCCCGTGAACATCCGCAATCTTTGGGTTTTGCCGGGATGCACGGGGAAAAGGCCGCCAATCATGCCATCGCTGCTGCTGATTTGATTATCGCCATCGGCAGCCGGTTCGGCGACAGGCAGACCGGCAATGTCAAGAAGTACACACAGGATACGAAGTTTATCCATATTGACATAGACCCGGCCGAGATTGATAAAAACATTGGCAACAGTCTGGGGCTGGCAGGAGATATGAAGGTCATACTGGGACTACTGATGAAGCAGGAGGCCACAGGCAATATTGATGAGTGGTGGCAGCAGATTCAGGGATGGCAGGAAACCTATGATTATGACTATCATGTTGACCGCTTGACTGTGCCCTGGGCCTTGCATCAGGTGGCAAAAAATACCAAAGGCAAGCCCTATGCCTTTGCTACGGATGTGGGCCAGCACCAGATGTGGGCAGCTTTGCATCTGCGGATAGAAGAACCACGGACATGGCTGACATCAGGCGGACTGGGTACAATGGGCTTTGGTCTGCCGGCGGCCATGGGGGCGCAGCTGTACTACGGTGACAGCCGCCGGGTTATCCATGTGGCCGGTGACGGCGGCATAAAGATGACCGGCAATGAGTTTTATACCATTGCCCGGCTGCAGCTGCCGGTGATTTCCCTCATTGTCAACAATACCAGCCTGGGCATGATTCGCCAGCTGCAAAAGGTCATGTACAAGGAGCGCTACATTGCCTGTGAATTTGACTACCAGATGGATTATGCCGCCTATGCAAGCAGCTTCGGTATCAAGGCAGAAACCGTCTCCACACAGGAGGAATTTGCCGAAGCCCTTGCAAGGGCGCTTGCAGATACTGACCATCCCCGGGTAATCGTGCTCAATGTATGGCGTAGTTTTGTGGAGCCCATGATTAAGGGCGGCGCCCGTATAGATGAATTCGTTGAATTTAAATAAGCATATCGCAGCCTGCTTTACCGGCGGGCTGCGATTTTTATTTGCGACTTTTGTCATGGGCGGCAGGATTTAGTTTGTGCGATAGAGAATATGATAAGATACATAATTTGTTTTGAGACTTTTCTGCTCGTCAAGAGAAAAGTTAGGGGTGCATGGGGATGTATATCTGCAATATCTTGATTTATTTGCTGGGCTTTCCTGAGAAAGCTGAAAAGACAGTTGGGGACATCCGTCTGCCTGAAAACGGACGTCTTAGGATAAAGACAGCCGGGAATTTGGCAGATGTACAGCTGGCCCCTCAGGAAAAGTGTTCCGCCTTGGTCGCTTATGACTGTGGACAAATAAACATTGCCGAGATTGATGATTTGCTGGGCAAAGAGGCTTGCCTGATTCTTTGTACAGATGAGCCGGATTCGCTGACGGAGGAACAGCTGGCAAGGGCGCATAGTATATGGCCTGAGCATTGTTCGGAAAAGCTGTGGCATTTTCATTTGCAGCGGCTGGCCGAGGATATGTACCGCATTCAGAATTTGTGGAATACGGGCAACTGCTTGCAGACGGTAGTGGATACGATGCCGGGCTTTGTGTGGTTTAAGGATATGGAAGGTCATCATCTGAAAGTCAATCAGGGCTTTTGTGAGATGGTGGGCAAGGACATGGCTGACGTTGTGGGCAAGCAGCACTATGAGATTTGGGGCATTACTCCTGAGCAGTACGCGGAAGGTGAGTATGTCTGTCTGGAAACGGATGATGCCATTGCCAAGCTGCAAAAGCCGACGCTGTTTAAGGAGGAAGTCCTTCATTCCAAACTGGGACTGCGGCAGCTGGAAACCTATAAGGCGCCGATTTTTGATGAATACGGTGTGATGATTGGCAATATTGGTGTTGCCAATGATGTTACCGATGAATATGCCAACCGGGAACGGATTTTGCAGTTGTCGCGCACGGATGAGCTTACCCATCTGGCCAATCGGCGGTATTTTTACCAATATGTAAGTGAGCAGCGCAAGACCGGGGATTTGACCCTGTTTTACATCGACCTTGACCACTTTAAACAGCTTAATGATACCTTCGGTCATCAGGCCGGGGATGCGGCGCTGATGGCTGTAAGCGAGCTGCTGCAGAAAAACTTCCCCGATGATTTTATCACCCGTCTTGGCGGGGATGAATTCGTAGTGGCATTGTTTTCCGTTCCGGAAAGGCAGGTCATTCAGCAGCGGCTGGATGCACTCTGTGATGAGGCGCAGCAGTTTTTTCAGCGGCATAAAAGTTTTCAGGGGCTGACCATGAGTATTGGGGTAGCCTCTACCAGAGATATGGCCGTTTCGCTGGACACTATGCTGAAAAACAGTGATGAAGCGCTATATTTCAGCAAAGCGAATTGCCGTGGCTGCTATACCTTTTATGATGATATTAAGGATTTTGCCCAGACCATGGAATTATTGTAAAAACAGGCTGCTGCACGGAGGTGAGCGTAAACTTCACTTGTGCAGCAGCCTGTTTGCGTAATTTTATTTTTTCGGATATACGCCGATGGTCAGCTTGTTGATGATGGGCAGGATTGTGCCGAGCCTGCGGCAAAGAATCGCAGCACTGATGGAGAGCAGCAGCACCGCCCAGTAAAAGCCGATAATCAGCGGAGCAGTCAGCACAAGGCCTTTATGCTGTATCAGCAGGCCGATGTAGGTGATGAATAAGGGATGGGCCAGGTAGGCAAAGTAGGAGTGCCTGCCTAAGAGGTGCAGCGCCTGACTGATGAACGGAGAAAATTTCACATAGGTAAAGAGCGTGAAAAAGAAGAGCGAGGCGGCTATCGTATAAAATATACCCCAGGGGCAAAGCTGATGTGCCGTGTTGATGGCATCCAGCGCCGTGTAGCCGTCAAAATAAATCTTTTCGTAGTAGTAGGTCAGCAGGCCGCCCAGCGTGAAGAAGAAAAAAGAGGTCAGTCCGCGCAGATGTTTTTGCATAAACTCCATAAACTGCTGACTGTGAACGGACAGATAGCCGCCCAGCAGGAAGATGAAGAAGTAATGGAGAACCCAGTAGTTAAGACGGTACAGCAAAAAGGGTTTCAGCAGGCTGTTATCCGGCAGGCTGTAGACGTAGAGATTAAAGCCGGTGCTGAAGCTGGACCAGTAGTCAAAGGCGACTTGCAGGGCAAGCAGTACGCCCAGCCGGGGAATGGTCAGCTGCCGGACAATGGCAATCCACAGGGGCATCAGCAGATAGAACCAGAGGAGAATCACCATGAAGTACAGCTGGTATTTGGCGTTGCCGAAAAAGAGAATGGACAGCAGATGCAGCGGGTCGGGAAAGCCGACACCGTACAGCAGGCCATCATGCAGCAGATAAAATAATGACCAGGCCAGATAGGGAATGAGTACGGTTTTTAACCGCCGCTTGCTAAAGGACTTAAAGTCGAAGGGCTCATTGATATTGAGATTATAAAAGAGTCCAAAGGCGGAAATGAAAAAGAAAATGGGCACACTGAAACGGGTGACGGTTTCTAGCAGCGCCACCAAATGAATGTTGGCCGCCGGGTTCATGATGTACTGGGAACCGATATGGATACCGATAACCCCCATCATGGAGATGCCACGGATGTACTCAATGGCTGCCAGGCGTGGCTTGCGCGTAGTAGATTGCATGAATAGAAAAACACCTCGATAAAAAATATTTCTCTACAATTTTAGCAAAAATATACAGATAATGCTATACTAATGAACATAATGATTTTTCATGGAGGTTGGCGATGGATAAGCGAAAAATAGTGCTTGCGCTGGGATTGGCTGTCCTGTTTATCGGTGGGGGTCTTTACTGGCAGCAGAGCAAAGCCGGGACGGACACGCCTAAGGCAGCAGTGGTGGCCGGCAGCAAAGCTGAGAAGACAGCACCGGTTCTGCCGCAGGAGGAAAAGCGGAAGGATAAGGACTTAAAGGCGCAGAAAAAATGTCCGGCCAAGGATGAATTTGTCTATACCTTTGAGGGCGATAAAGTATATATCGTTGCAGGCTCAGTGTCAGCAGATAAAAAAAATCGTCAGTGGCAGGCGCAGATAAAGCATATCGACAAGCATGGCGCAGTACAGCTGCAGCAAAATGTGTTCTTCAAGCAGGAGGGCAGCCGGATTCTCACGCGTTCCGACAATGACGGGGCTGACTACTGGCGTGCTGTTGATGAAATGGACCGCTCGCTGTACAAAAAAGTTTCGGATATCTCCGGCATTTTATGATTAAAATGTCAAAAAAATGCGCTGTTATTCAAAAAATGAATATTTTAGGTGTTGACAAGCAGGGGACACATTCGTATAATAATACATGTCGCTGAACGACAGCGGCGAAAAGAAGACGGCCCGGTAGTTTAGTTGGTTAGAATGCCGCCCTGTCACGGCGGAGGTCAGGGGTTCAAGTCCCCTTCGGGTCGCCATTTGCGGAAATAGCTCAGTTGGTAGAGCATCACCTTGCCAAGGTGGGGGTCGCGAGTTCGAGTCTCGTTTTCCGCTCCATTTATTACGGCGACATAGCCAAGTGGTAAGGCCGAGGACTGCAAATCCTTTATCCTCAGTTCGATTCTGAGTGTCGCCTCCAAAATGAAATCAAAGCCTTCTCCGCATGGGGAAGGCTTTTGTTGAAGTGGCAGGATAAATATTGTAAAATATGAGAAGTGTTGTGATTTAATAAGGAGGCTTTGCCATGTCCTTGCAGGATAAAGATTTAGACAAAGATTTAATTGAAGAAAAAGTCAGCAGCGAGCAGGTATTTGACGGCAACCTGCTCAAAGTATACCGCGATACGGTGAACCTGCCCACGGGCAAAGAAGCCTATCGCGAATGGATAAAGCATCCCGGCGCTTCGGCAGTGCTGCCGGTACTGGATGATGGACAGGTCATCCTCGTCAGGCAGTATCGTTATCCGATAGGGCGCATTACGCTGGAAATTCCGGCCGGCAAGCTGGATGCTCCCGATGAAGACCCACTGCTCTGTGCGACCCGGGAACTATCCGAGGAAACAGGCTACGAAGCGGAAAGAATTGAAAAGCTGACCACCATTGCCACTACGGTGGGCTTTTCCAATGAATACATTCACATTTACGCGGCTCATGGGTTAAAAGCTGGTCAGCAGCATACCGATGAAGATGAGTTTATCAATGTGGTGAAGATGCCGCTTAAAAAGGCCGTGGAGCTGGTTCTGTCGGGTGAGATTTACGATGCCAAATCCGTGGCGGCCATCCTGCTGGTGGAGAGGTCAATGAAAAATAACTGACATGTCAGCCTGACTTGTCAATGACGGAGGATAAATATGTTTGATTTTAGCTTGATGTCGATTGTGGCCGGCCTGCCGGGGCTGATTATCGCCATGGTGGTACATGAATATGCCCATGCTCAGGTAGCGGTGTGGCTCGGTGACTTTACGCCGCGGCTGATGGGAAGACTGACGTTAAATCCCAAGGCGCATATTGACCCCATCGGCATGCTGATGCTCTTTTTGGTGCATTTTGGCTGGGCTAAGCCGGTGCAGATAAATCCGCGGAACTTCAAAAATCCCTCGCGTGATGATATTCTGGTGTCGCTGGCAGGTCCGGCAGCCAATTTCCTGACGGCCTTTCTGGCGTTGGCAGCCCTGCTGGCTTACAGCCGTATGGGCGGCGATATGACCCGAGGCGTATATGTTGTCTTTCAGATGATTATCGAGTTCAACATCGGCTTTGGCATCTTTAACCTGATTCCTCTGCCGCCTTTGGACGGTTCGCATGTACTGATGCAGCTGCTGCCCCGGGATTTGGCCTATAAGCTGGCCGGTCTGGAACGGTACAGTTTTTTGATTTTGATTGTACTGCTGATGACACCGGTGCTGAGCATGATTCTCATCCCGTGCCGCGCGCTTGTCTGGCAGATATTCACGCTGCTGCTGAGCCCTTTTTTATGATGTAAATGGAAGATTATAAGTTTAAGCTGGATGCTTTTGAGGGGCCGATGGACCTCCTGATGCATCTTATTGAAAAAAACAAGATTGATATTTACGATATCCCCATTGCCGAACTTACCCGGCAATATCTGGATTATCTGGATAAGTTCCGGGAGTTTAATATGGAAATCGCCAGTTCCTTTTTGGTGATGGCGGCGACGCTTCTGCAGATAAAATCCCGGATGATGCTGCCCAAGCCGCCAAGGGAGGACGAGCCTCAGGAGGAAGACCCCCGTCTGGAGCTGGTACAGCGGATTTTGGAATACCGTAAGTTCAAGCAGGTTAGTCAGGTACTGGGAGATATGGCCGGGGTGCAGGAGCGTTTTGTGGCTCGTGAGCCCATGGAGCTGCCGGTACATCATCTGCCCCCAGGCAATCTTTCCCTGCGGCAGCTGGTTGATGCTTTCCGCACGGTGCTGTCGGTGAAAGCGGAAATCTCCATTCCCAAGGCGCTGGTAGAGCCGGAGGCCTTTAACATCAAGGACAAGATGGAGGACATCATTTTGCTGTTGGGGCGGAGCCGGGGACGGCTGCTTTTTTCGGAGGCTTTTCGCACCGGCTCCCGTGGTGAGCTTATCGTGACTTTTTTGGCACTGCTGGAGCTGATGAAGCTGCGCACGGTGACGGTCAAGCAGCAGCGTTCATTTGCCGAGATTTATATCTGTGTCCGGGAGGAGGAACAGGATGCCTGAGACAAAACGGGCTGAGATTGCCGAAACGGGAATGGTGGAGGCGGTGCTGTTTGCAGCAGGAAATCCCGTACCTGTAAAGGAACTGGCTGATATCATGCAGCTGGATGTGCTGGGCACACAAAATCTCCTGACCCGTTTGCAGCAGGAGCTGGACGAGCGTCATAGCGGACTGACCCTGCGTCAGGTGGCCGGCGGCTATCAGCTGGCTACACGGCCCGAGGCCTTTGCTACGGTGGAACGGCTCAGTCAGGTGGTGGACAGAAAGCTGTCGGCACCTACGATGGAGACTTTGTCCATCATTGCCTTTAAACAGCCTATTACCAAGGCGGAAATAGAGCAGATTCGCGGTGTGCGGATTGAGCGTGCCCTGCAAAAGCTGATAGAATTGGAACTCATTGCCGAGGTGGGGCGCAAGCAGGTACTGGGACGGCCGATTCTCTATGGCACTACGGATACTTTTTTGCGGTGCTTTGGCATCAATACGCTGGAGGATTTGCCGCAGCTGCCAACTACGGAAGAGGCAGTGGCAGCTCTTGATAATGAACAGATGATGTTATTTCAGGAGGTTCAGCAGCTGCAAAACGGCGAGGCTGGTGCGGAGCCGGAAAATATTGAGACTGATGAAGATATTTAATATTTTGGAGGAAATATTTTGGTAGAGTTATTGGCTCCTGCCGGGAGCCGTGAGGCACTGATTGCCGCAGTAGAAAGCGGTGCTAACGCCGTATATTTGGCCGGAAGCCAGTTTGGCGCCCGGGCTTACGCAAATAACTTTGACGAGGATGGCCTGAGGGAGGCCATCCATTTTGCACATTTACGCGATGTGCTGATAAATGTGACGGTAAATACCATTGTGGATGATGCCGAAATTCCGGCACTGCAAAATTACTTGCGCTTTTTGCGTGATGCCGGTGCTGATGCGGTGCTGGTACAGGACTTAGGCGTGGCCAGAATTGCCCGGGAAGTGGTGCCGGACATGCCGCTGCATGCCAGTACCCAAATGACAGTACACAGCCTTGAAGGCGTTCTGGCCTTGCAGCAGCTGGGTTTTACCAGAGTGGTACTGTCCCGGGAACTGTCATTGCAGGAAATAAGCCATATATGTGCCAACTGTGATGTGGAGATAGAAGTTTTCATGCACGGGGCTCTGTGCGTGTGTTATTCGGGGCAGTGCCTGATGAGCAGCCTGATTGGCGGACGCAGCGGCAACAGGGGACGCTGTGCCCAGCCCTGCCGCCTGCCCTATACGCTGGTGGATGAAAACGGCCATGATGTACTCGGTGACAAGGCCGGAAATTATCTGCTGTCGCCCCGTGACCTCAATACCATTGATGTGATTCCCGACCTCATCAGGGCCGGGGTGGCTTCCTTAAAGATTGAGGGCCGCATGAAACGGCCTGAGTACGTGGCAACGGTGGTGGGCACATATAGAGCCGCCATTGATAAATACCTGTCAGGGGAAAAGTATACTGTGGCGGAAAGCGCCCGGGATAATCTGGCACAGATATTCAATCGCGATTTTACTACGGCGTATCTTGTAAACCGTCCCGGCAAAAATATGATGAGCGACAGGCGTCCCAATAACCGCGGCCTGCTGATAGGCCGGGTGCTTGGCTATGACTGGGACTGCCGTCTGGTGACGGTGAAGCTGAGCGGCAGGCTGGCTGTTGGCGACCAGGTGGATTTCTGGGTAAAAGTCGGCGGCAGGGTGACGGCAACAATAAATGACATGTCAAATGTCAAAGGTCAAAAACTGGAAACAGCAGAGGCTGGTGACACGGTACGCTTTACCATTCCGTCGGCGGTTCGTGACCATGACCGTGTCTTTAAGGTCTATGATGCCCGGCTGATGGAGCAGGCTAAGGAAAAGTACGCCAGCGGTGCGCCTTTACGGCGGATTCCCATTAGGGCAGAGGTAAAGGCTGCCATCGGTGAGCCCCTGACGGTGGTTTTGCGTGACAGTCAAGGCCATAGCGGTACGGGGCGCACGGAGTTTATCGGCTTGGCGGCGAAGAAACGGCCTCTGACGGAGGAAGTAATCCGCAAGCAGGTGGACAGGCTGGGAACCACGGTTTATGAACTGACGTCTTTGCAGACGGAAATTCAGGGCGAAGTGATGGTGCCCATGAGCGAAATCAACGAGGCACGGCGGCAGGCGGCGGAAGAACTGGATGCCCAAAGGCTGGCCAGTTACCCCCTGCGTGTGGCTGAGCCGGTGTGCCTTAAGCCTGAGCCATGGGGGCAAAAACAAAACAGTCCGCGGCTGATGGTGGCGGTAGATACGCTCGCCAAAATGCGGGCGGCGCTTGACGGCGGTGCTGATGGCATCATCTTTGGCGGCGAATCTTATGAACATGAAGCCATTACGGTGCTGGAATACGAAAAGGCCTGGCATTTAGCTAAGCAGGCTAAAGTACGTCTGGATTTTAACCTGCCCCGGATTATGAAGGATGATTTCCAGCCATTCTTTGAAAAATTGCTGACTGCGGCGAAAAAATTCCCTCCGGCAGCGGTGCATGTCCATAATATTGCTCAGGTGGCAATGGTGAAAAGGTTGACGGATTTTGCCATTCATGCGGATTACTCCCTGATTGCCTATAACAAAAGCACGCTGGCTTTTTTCAAGGATTACGGCATAGCTTCTGCCACCCTGTCGCCGGAACTTACCTGGCAGCAAATGGAAAAGCTGGCGCAAAAAAGTCAGCTGCCGCTGCATGTTATTGTCCATGGCAGGCTGGAACTGATGGTGTCCGAATACTGTGTGACGGGCAGTTTTCTTGGCAATGTGGACAAAGGCGCCTGCGGACATCCCTGCACACGGGGCCGCTATGCGTTGAAAGATCGCAAGGAAGCGCTGTTTCCGCTGCGCATGGACCAGTTCTGCCACATGCACGTGCTGAACAGCAAAACGCTGTCCATGCTGCCCCATGCCATGAAATTCAAGGCGGCAGGGATTAAGACCCTGCAGATTGAGGCCAAGGCAATGGCAGAAGGAGAAATAACAGCCGTTGTCAGGGCTTACGAACAGGCGATGAAGCTGCCTGTGGATATTGACGAGGCGCAGGAAGCAGCGTTAAAGGCCCGGGAGGGCAATGACATTACCAGAGGTCATTTTTTCCGAGGAGTTTTATAATACATGGAACAAGAATCCTTTGAAATACTAGAATATGAGAAAATCACGGCGATGCTGGCTGAGCAGGCAAGCTCGGCTTTAGGCAAGGAAAAAGCGCGGAAACTCTGCCCTAGCTCCGATTATGAGGAAGTCAGCCAGTGGCAGGACGAAACAGGCGAAGCTATGAAGGTCAGCTCCTTTGCCGCGCCGCCGCTGGGCGGCATCCGCGATATCCGCCATATTTTAAAAAAGGCCGGCAAGGGTGCTGTTCTGGAACTGGAAGAACTGCAGAATGTCATGAGCATTATGTATGCCATGCGCACGGTCAAATATTTCTTCCGCGATTTGGAGATAGAAGCGCCGCTTTTAAAAGAGTGGGCCAGAGGGCTGGAAATTTTAGGCCAGCTGGAGCGCAACCTGAACAATGTCATTGATGAACATGGCAATATGCGCGAAGATGCCAGCGTGGAACTCAGGCGGATTCGCCGGGAGCTTAAAGCCTCTCAGGTGCGCATCAAGGACAAGATAAATAACATTCTCCATGACGGCGCATATCAGAAGATGTTTCAGGATGCTATTGTCACCGTCCGAGATGAACGCTATGTCATCCCCATAAAGGCCGAGTACCGGGCGCATTTCCCGGGGCTGATTCATGACCAGTCGGCCAGTGGTTCCACCCTCTTCATTGAACCCATGGCGGTAGTTGAGCTGAACAATGACGTTAAGCAGCTCACATTGGCAGAAGAGCAGGAAATACAGCGGATTTTACGGCAGCTGTCCGGGGAAATCAGCCGGGAGCGCGAAACACTAGCAGCCAACAGCGAGATTCTGGGAGAGCTGGACTTTGCCTTTGCCAAGGCCCGGCTGGCCGCGAAAATGAAGGCCGTGCGTCCGCTGATTAACGAAGAGGGGCATACCAGCCTGCAAAACGCCCGTCATCCGCTGATTCCGGCTGATAAGGTAGTGCCGACCAGCATTGCCATCGGCAGGGATTACAGCATGCTTTTGATTACCGGCCCGAATACCGGCGGCAAGACCGTCACGATGAAGACGCTGGGGCTGATGGTGCTCATGGCCCAGTCGGGGCTGTATCTGCCGGTGGAGCAGGGCTCGGAAATTGCCTTGTATCAGAATATCTATGCCGATATTGGTGATGAGCAGAGCATTGAGCAGAGCCTTTCCACCTTTTCGGCTCACATGACTCATATCGTGCGGATTCTGGACAAGGTGGAAAGTGATGACCTGCTGCTACTGGACGAGCTGGGGGCAGGAACTGACCCCGAAGAAGGGGCGGCGCTGGCCATGGCTATTCTGGAAAAGCTGCTGGCCGTAAGGGCTGCGACCGTAGCCACGACCCATTACTCTGAGCTGAAGACCTTTGCCTACACCAGAGAAGGCATCGAAAACGCCTGTGTGGAATTTGATATTGAAACCTTGCGGCCTACTTACCGCCTGCTGATTGGTATTCCCGGTGCCAGCAATGCCTTCGCCATCAGCCGCCGTCTGGGACTGGCCGAATCCTTAATCATCAGGGCTCAGCAGCTGGTGAAGGCTGACCATGCCCAGTTTGAAAATGTCATCAATCAGCTGGAAAATGAAAAGATGATGTATGAACAGCGCAATGCTGATATCGCTGAGCGTCAGGCGCAGGTGAAAAAGCTGGAAGAAAAACTTTTGCAGGCAAAGGAAGAACTGAGCAAAAGAAAGGGCGACATCCTGCGCAAGGCCAAGGACAAGAGCGCTGCGCTTATCCGGCAGACAAGACGGGAATCGGAGGAAGTCATCAGCCAGCTGAAAGAGCAGTTTGACGATATGGGCATCAAGGCCAGGCAGCAGGCTATTGCCGATGCCCGAAGCCGCTTGAATGAGGCTTCGGCCAAGGCTAATCCGGGCATCATGGCGCAAAAAGGCGTGGGGCAGCGCATTGACCTGAGCAAAATTCGTGTCGGTGATACGGTCTACGTGAAAAAACTTGACCAAAAGGGCACGGTTATGGAAATTCAGGGCAAGGATCTGACCGTACAGGTAGGCGCTTTGCGCACGAAAATCAAAGCCAATGCCTGCACCTTTATCGCGCATAAAGTTGAGGATAAAAAGCCGGCGGCCAGTACGGGCAGCCGTAAAAATTCGGCTTCAGGTGCCTTCCTGCAAAAGACAGCCAATATCGGTCGGGATATCGACATCCGCGGCATGATGGTTGATGAGGCAGAAATGGTGCTGGGCAAGTTCATTGATGATGCCATAATCGCCGGGCTGTCGCAGGTGCTGATTATTCATGGCAAGGGCACGGGCGCTCTGCGCAAAGGGGTTCATGCCTATCTTAAAAGTCATCGCAATGTATTGTCCTTCCAGTTTGCTGACATAAATGAGGGCGGCACCGGTGCCACGGTGGTGGAATTAAAATAAATGCGTAAGAATCTTTTGGGGCGGATTAGAAAAAATCAGCCCTTTACTTTTTGGGAACTGGTGACGCTGACATGGCAGCTCAGTGTCCCTGCCATCATGGCTAAAATCACCACGGTGATGATGCAGTATATTGATGCTTCCATGGTGGGCATGATTGGCGCCGGGGCGGCCGCCGCCATTGGATTGGTAAATTCAACTACATGGCTTATCGGCGGCGTGACCTTTGCCATGTCCATGGGCTACACCATTCAGCTGGCGCATGCCATCGGCGCCGGTGAGGATGTAAAGGCGCGCAGTCTCGTAAGGCATGGCCTGTGGGCTGTTGCCTTTTTCAGTCTGGCTATGGGATTGGGCAGTGCGGCTTTAAGCGGCTGGCTGCCCCTTTGGCTGGGCGGAACGGCAGATATTGCAGACGATGCCTCTACCTATCTGGGTATCTATGCTCTGGGCCTGCCCTTTTTGGCGGTGAACTTTGCCGCTGCCTCCATGCTGCAGGCCAGCGGCAATATGAAGATACCCAGCTTGCTCAGCGTCATAATGTGCCTGCTGGATGTAATCTTTAATGCCCTGCTGATTTTCCCGGGGCGTGAGGTAGTTGTGCTGAGACAGCCAATCTGGATTCCCGGCGGCGATATGGGCGTAGCCGGCGTGGCCTTGGGCTCGGTGCTGGCCGAATTATGCTGTATGACAGCCATGCTGTATGTACTGCTGGTAAAATCACGGCAGCTGCATTACCGCAAGGAGCAGCTCCAAGCATGGCAGAAGGAACTGCGCAAGGCAGCTTTGCTGGGGATTCCCATGGGGCTGGAACAAATCGTCATGGGCAGCGCCTATGTGGCCTTTACCTGCATTGTGGCTCCGCTGGGGACTGTGGCGCTGGCGGCCAATTCCTTTGCCATCACCGCTGAAAGCCTTTGCTATATGCCCGGCATCGGTGTGTCCACGGCGGCACAGACTTTGGTAGGGCAGAGCGTCGGAGCCGGACGCGCGAAGCTGGCACAGCGTTTTGGCTGGGTAAGTGCCGCCCTCGGTATGTTTGTTATGCTCGTAATGGGTGTCGTCATGTATATTTGCGCGCCGCAGATGATGGCGCTGCTGTCCGGTGACGCAGCAGTCATCGCCGCCGGTACGCAAATCCTGCGCATCGAGGCATGGGCCGAACCACTCTTTGCCGCCGGTATCATCGTTACCAGTATTTTCCGGGGGGCGGGGGAGACAAAGATGCCTACGGTTTTAAATCTCGTTGCCATGTGGGGAATCCGCATCCCTCTGGCCGTCTTTCTGGCCAGGTTGTATGGGCTGTCTGGTGTATGGGCTGCTATGTGCGTGGAACTCTGTGTCAGAGGGCTTTTGTCTTTAGGCGCATTATATTATCGTGGTGAAGGTTTGTATCTTAAACATGAAAAAAATTTATAAGTTAGGAACTCAAACTTCCCACACCCATAATAGATGAAGTTCCTTGAAAACTGTATATCTCAGAAGATAAAAAAGGCTTCTACATGCAGAATAAGCTAGGACAAGTTCGTGAGGGCTTTTCCAAGAACACCTACTACCGCTTTCTCATGAATCCGCGCACTAACTGGCTTCGCTTTACCACAATGCTGTCCGCGCTAATCATCAATGCGCATATTCGCCCTCTTACATCTGAGAATCGCGATGACTGCTTTGTCATTGACGATTCGCTGTATGAGCGCGCTGGCGTAAAACGTACTATGGAAAAATGGACTGGATGCTAAAATTGTCTGTGTTCGCAACCGGAACAACCGCAAGGACTGTTATCTCTTGAGATATACAGTTTTCAAAAAGCCATTAGGATTTTGTATATGGGAAGTTTGAGTAATTAAATTTCCTGCAAAATTATAGTGATTATGCAACCGTATAGATTTCCTTTATTCGCTATGGATAAGGAGAGGAATGTGTGGTATAATTCATACGTTGCGATTAGTGCGGCAGATTATTTTGGGCACGGCATGCCGTGCCTGTGACATATAGGCGGTGTTTCTCATTAGTAAGCAGGAAGTAACAAATGAAAAAAAATCCAGCAAGGGGGAATCCTTCCTTAAAGGAACCTTTATCCTGACGGTGGCAGGTTTCGTGGTGAAGGTTATCGGCTCCTTGAACTGGATTTTTGTTTCCCGTATCCTGGGAGGCGAAGGTATCGGTCTTTATCAGATGGCCTTCCCGATTTATTTCTTTGCCATGACCGTATCTCAGGCAGGTGTGCCGGTGGCAATTTCCATCATCACGGCAGAACGGGTGGCCTTAAAGGATATCTATGGGGCTAAAAGGGTGTTCCATATCTCCATGGCGCTGATGCTGGCAACGGGTCTGCTTTTTTCTTTCCTGACCTATTTTGCCGCTGACTGGCTTATCGACTGGCAGTTTGTCCGTGACGCTCGTGCCTATAAATCCATAGTGGTGCTGGCACCGACGGTGTTCTTTGTTACACTCTTGGCAAGTTCCCGTGGCTATCTGCAAGGCTGGCAGCGTATGACGCCAACGGCTGTATCCCAGATTGTGGAGCAGATTTTTCGGGTAATAACCATGATTCTGCTGGCGGAGCTGCTGCTGCCATGGGGGCTTGACTACGCTTCTGCCGGTGCCTCTTTGGGCGCTCTGGCCGGTGCGGTTACGGGGCTTATGGTGCTGGTTTACTTCCATTGGAAGCTGGATAAGGACATTGAGCGTGATTATGGCCGTGACTTGCAGCCCTTGCCGGGTAAAGAAGCTGAGCCGGTCTGGTCAATTATCAAGCGGATTTTTAAATTGTCCCTGCCGGTATCGGCCGCCAGCATTATGCTGCCGGTGGTATCCAATCTTGATTTGATGATTGTGCCGCAGCGTTTGGAGGTAGCCGGTTACAGTGTTAATGAAGCTACAGAGTTGTTTGGCTACCTTACGGGCATGGCTGTGCCGCTGGTAAATCTGTCCTGTATTATCACAGCTTCCATGGCCATGAGCATTGTGCCGGCGATTTCAGAAGCCCGGGCCTTGAAGGACATGAAACGCGTCTATAATCAGACGGCGGCTTCTGTGCGTATTTCCAATTTCGTATGTTTCCCGGCCTTTGTCATTGTCTTTGTGCTGGCAACGCCGATTGCCTCGCTGATTTACAATGCGCCGGGGGCAGGACCTGCGGTGATGATTTCCGCAGTGAGTATTATCCTGCTGGGGCTGCATCAGGTATCGACAGGCATCCTGCAGGGCTTAGGCCATCCTACAATTCCCATGGTGAACATGATACTGGCGGCAGCAGCCAAAGTCATTTTGAACTGGGAACTGACGGCTGTCCCCTGGCTGGGCATTATGGGTGCTGCCTGGGCAACAGCGGCTGATATGGGTGTGGCTGCCATTATCAACCTTATTTTTATCTATAAATTCATTGGCTACAGCATAGAAATTCCCCAGCTGCTAAAAACCATCGTATCGGCGGTGATTATGGCGGTGGCGGTGTATTTCTTCTACGATTTCACCATGGCATGGTGGCAGATAGGCGCAGTATCCACCTTTGGCGCAGTTTTCTTTGGCTGTGCTGTGTACATTGCCGTTATGCTCGTGGTGGGCGGCCTTAAGGAAGAAGACCTGCAGCGCATGCCGATGATAGGCCGCGTGGGTATTAGATTCCTGCGTAAAATCGGCGTATTTAAGGCTGAAGAGAAACAGGAGGCGTAAACATTGCAAAAGCTGGTATTGTTTTATAATCCGGTTTCGGGGCATGCAGCTTTCAAAAATAAATTAGACTGGATTATTGAGGCCTTTCAAAAGCGTGATATCCTGATAATTCCCTACCGGACGAAAAAAGATGGCAATGAAGATTTTGCCGCCTTTGTCCGGGAAGTTCAGCCGCAGGGGATTCTGGCGGCTGGCGGTGATGGCACTGTTCATGAGTGTGTAAATATCATCGTCAAAAATGGACTGAAGCTGCCGCTGGGAATTATCGGCAGCGGTACATCCAATGATTTTGCGACCTATCTGAAAATAAATGAGGATATGGAAGCCTATTTTGACAAGATTGCCGCTGGTGATACCTGCCTGATGGATTTAGGCCGTGTCGGTGACAAGTATTTTATCAATGTAGCCAGCGCCGGCATGATGACTTCCATTGCCCATGAGGTTGATGCCCGGCTGAAAAATGCCTTGGGCAAAATGGCCTACTATCTGAAGGGAATCGGAGAAATTCCCAAGTTCCGGGCGGTGCCGCTGCGCATTGAGGCTGACGGTCAGCTTCATGAGGTGGAGGCTTTCCTTTTTGTGGTCATTAACAGCGCAGTGGTTGGCAGTATGAAAAATGTCGCTAAGGATGTTTCTGTCACCGATGGCAGGCTTGACCTGCTGGCCATCAAGAAATGCGGCCTGCATAAGCTGATGGCTGTGACAGCTGACTTAGTCGCCGGCAAGCCGGTTTCGGAAAAGGCTTGTGTCCTGCATTTGCAGGCTGAGAGATTCCGTGTTTCGGCAGCTGAGAAATTGCAAAGTGACCTTGACGGCGAAGCAGGGCCATTGCTGCCCTTAGATATTGAAACCGTACCGGCAGCTATCGCTGTTTATTGTTAAAATGTGTCAAATTTGAAAAAAAATCCCGTTTGTGCTAAAATAAGATTAAGTAAATACACAGGTTATTCTTACTTTTTCTTATTTTAGGGGGTGGGTGCTTGTTACAGATTGGTGATAAGGTGGTCTATCCGATGCACGGAGCCGGGGTAATAGCCAGCATTGAGACGTGCGATGTCTTAGGTGAAGGTAAGTCTTATTATGTTTTGCAAATGCCGTTGGGGGATATGAAAGTCATGATTCCTGCGGATAATGTGGAGCATATTGGTCTGCGCGATGTAATTTCTGAATCGCGTGTCGATGAGGTGCGAGATGTGCTGGGTGATGAGCCGGAACGGCTGCTGGGCACATGGAACAGGCGCTATCACATGAATCTGGAACGGTTGAAAACCGGTGATATCTGTGATGCGGCAGCCGTTACGCGCAATCTGATGGTACAGGAACGTGAACGGCGTATTTCTGCCGGAGAAAGACGGCTGCTGGATTTGGCGCGGCAAATAGTTGTCAGCGAATTGGTTTACGCCTGCGATAAGAGTCCGGCGGAAGTAGAGGACTGGATGGATGATATTCTGGCCGGCAATGAAAGTAAATAAATTCTTATGGATAACTGCGGATAGTTATCCATTTTTTATTTTTGCCTGTATATTGCTGGTTTCGGCGTTGACATTATAGGGAAAAATTTATTATACTTAAAATTATGCAAGTAGTTCTTTTGGGGGGAAGGGGGTGAAAAAATGTTAGACCGTGTTTTGCGTTTTTTCATTATTTTATTATTTGCCGTCGCTGGTGCGGCGCTGCTCAATATGGCGACACCGCTGCTTACTTCGTTTATCAGTACGGAAATACTGCAAACGGAAATGGGAATTTTCAAGCTGACGCTGGCGGGGCTTATGAGCATTCTCTTTGGCGCTGTTCTGGGGGCGGCAGTTGGCTATTTATTGTCGGCTTTCTTTATCCGCCGGATTAAAGGCTTTGCCGTTTTTGTGGAGTCGCAGCTTAACAAGGTGCCGACCCATGATGTCATTGCCGGTGCCATCGGTTTGTTTATCGGACTTATTATTGCAAATTTGCTGGGATATGCTTTCTCCAAGATACCTGTGGTAGGGGAATATATTCCGGTGGTGTTCAGCATTGTGCTGGGCTATTTGGGTATTCATATCATGATTAAAAAGCGCACGGAGCTTACGGCGCAGTTTGATTTTATTCCTAAGTTTATGAAGGAATTGTCTAAGAGCCGGGAGACCCGTGCGGTGCAAAAGGCACCGGTGGCGGAGAGCAGTGAAAAACACAATTATAAGCTTCTTGACACCAGTGTGATTATTGATGGACGCATTGCGGATATTTGTGATACGGGCTTTTTGGAAGGTACGCTGCTGATTCCTGTGTTTGTGCTGGAGGAATTGCAGCATATCGCTGATTCGGCTGATGCCTTGAAACGGGCACGCGGACGCCGGGGACTGGATATTTTGCAGAAGATACGTCAGGAATCCCGGATGAAGGTCAAGGTTACGGAAACGGACTTTGAGGATATCCCGGAGGTTGATTCCAAACTGGTTCAGCTGGCTCAGCAGCTGGGGGGCAAAATCATCACCAATGATTTCAACCTCAACAAAGTGGCGCAGCTGCGGGGCGTGGAAGTTCTCAATATCAATGCCCTGTCCAATGCGGTAAAACCGGTGGTTATCCCCGGGGAGACCATGCAGGCCAGTATCGTGAAATCCGGCAAAGAAGCAGGTCAGGGTGTGGCTTATCTGGAAGACGGCACCATGATTGTCGTAGAAAATGGCAGCCGCCATATTGGTGAAACTCTGGATGTAGAGGTAACCTCAGCTTTGCAGACGGCGGCAGGCCGGATGATTTTTGCCAAGCCTTGTAATTAAACAGGTGAGATTGTCACACGGCAGTGTGACAATTTCATTTTTTAGGAGTGATTAGATGGTCAGTGCTATTTTTCCGGCCGCCGGTCAGGGAAAGCGTATGAACGCTGGCATAAATAAAGTGCTGTTGGAGCTGGCAGGCGAGCCTGTTTTGGTGCGCACCCTGAAAACTTTTTCCCGGGTGGAGGCCATTGCGGAATTGATTGTGGTGGTTGCCGCTGACGAAGTTGTCCCGGTGCAGGAAAAACTGGCCGGTTTTG
>FLNX01001171.1_pt1 | contig 19802 bp, 8 predicted proteins | sample 1140341 | NCBI WGS metagenome assembly FLNX01 (sample SAMEA3878208, study PRJEB12797) | bioreactor metagenome | biome: Moose rumen | place: Sweden | collected 2011-10
AAAAAAAAAAAAAAAAAAAAAAAAAAAAAAAAAAAAAAGTACGAATTTTTAATAATATTGATAATAAAAGCGTATAATTTTTAATCACCTATAAAAATTCGCGTAACTTCAATTATTAGCAAGTTGGTGACATACTTTACGCACATATTTTTAACCCTAAATTTTGAAGACAATTTTTCTAACCCAAATATATTCTCTAATCTATCCATCTATAAACAATCATAATTAACTGCAAATAAATTAGATATTACATAATTCTTCTTCTGCTAATTCTTCTGCTAATATAGAATGTTCTACGCTATTAGTATTCAATCTTTCCATCATAATAACTCTGACAACATCAAGATCTTTACTAGTATCTACAGAAATTGAATCAGAATCAACTAAAGAAAAATTTAGATCAATACCATTTTCCAAAAATCGTAAATGATCAATGTCCTCAACTTTCTCGATGTTACCTCTACTAGTTTTTACAAAAAAGTCAAGAGCCATCTTATTAAAACATTCAACACCTACATACTTCAGATAAGGTTCTTTAAGACTTCCTTTTGGAAAAGGAACAGGTTCTTGACATATATAAACATCTACCTGTATCTGAAACTATAATTTTTATATTTGCAGGATCAATTGTTTCTGCAGGATTGGTAAGTATTCTCATTGCACCACCAAAAAAGGGAACAGAAATCAATTCATTTGGTATAACTGGCAATATGCATTGTTCCGTTATAAGCGGTTCATCTCCATTAATACATATATAATAATCAGCAGAAATTATTTCTGAAATTTCATGTATTCGAGAAATATGTTCAGGATGGCTACATTTTGTCCGGATAAATTTAATTTTGAGATTCTCACAGACTTGCTGAATTCTGTCATCATCTATAGCACAATAAACTTCAGAAAAATTCGATATTCTTTTTACTTTTTGATATACCCACCAAATCATTGGTTTTCCACAAATGTCTGCCAAAGGCTTGCCAGGAAATCTAGTAGATGCGTATCTCGCAGGTATTACACCAATAATTCTCACAATTAATTTGTCTCCATAATAGTTAACAATTTTCAACTAACGCACTTATTATTTGAATCATTAGATATATCCGACACGTGTATCAAATCCAGACGTCAAAACCGCGTTCAATATAGGAATAAAAAAAAACTCATTACTACAAACATTAAATAATATAGACACTTTAAAACTGAATAGATTACTAATTATAACCAGCAATATTAATTAAATTCGACTGGTTATTTGATGAACTGCTACCCCCTACAAAAAAAACTACAAAGAATTATTATAAAAAACTCTAATCATAAAGCATACAAAATAGTTCAGTACAAACTAATTTTGGGTTTAATTTCATACCCATGGTAAAGAAGAGTTCAAAAGTTTGAATTTTGAGCAATCCTAATTTAAGTTCAATTAAAATCAGTTGAATGCAAATAATCTTCCGTATAGAAATCATTAAATAATCCTTTAAGTCCAACAGGGTTAATTGATGTTACATTTAAATCTGGATAATATCTATCAACAATAACCTTGAATACCTTAGTCCAAGCATAGTATTGTGGGGATGGAACAGGAAAATTGTTGTTTGTATAAAAATCACCAGATGAACAATCGCATCCTACTAAATAAATTTTAGAAGGATGACAATACAGAACAAATTGCAATGCCGAAAAAACAGTTCCAGTATAATTACCTAAAGGTTCTCTATCAATATCATGGGCCCATATGTTACAAGCCAAATACTCAAAAACATATTCTTTTACCGATTTTCTTTTAAGTAAATATGAAGGAATACGATCTATTATGTATTTAGAATTACATAATCTTTTAGTTATTCTTGGTGGATGAAATCCCACAAACTTTACACACTCATCGCCTCTATAGTTTAATATATCGGATGTTAAAGATTCTCTTCCTTTATAAAACTTAAAGTAATCCTGCGTAAAAATTATATCAAAAGCAACATTTGATAAATAAATCGCACCATTAATACCTATATGAATTACATTATCCATTGGTTTATAATACTTTGCAGTCGGCCCAGTACAGACAACACAAACTTCTTTTCCTTCAAAACTCCCCTTATAAGGCAAAAAGGTTTCTCTATGAAGAGATTGAGCGTAAATCAATGTATCCTGATTGTATAATTCGTTTTTTAGTTTATCAACTAACTGACAGATTTTCCTAGACTTTGCCTCAAGAAGATAATTTACAGAATCAATCTTGGATTCAATAACCAAATCATTTGTTGATTGGTTTATAAGAAGGTCATTTTTTGCAGTTACAATAATACTAGACTCTTCACCAATATTTGTATTCTCATATATAATAGAGATAGAACTACTATTTAAACCAAATTTAAAAACAAAACAAGTTACGTCATCGATTAGTGATGAATTGCAAAATTTATGTGAGCCACAATCAAATTTTAAATATTCATTAGTTGAAAGACTCTTAAAAGAAAACAATGTTTGTTTTCCATTAAGAGATGGTATTACCAAATACTCAACCCCATCTACTTTAATAACATCGTTTACTCTTGGCAAATTATATACTTCAAATTCACTAGCATTATTTTCAATCTGTGTTTGATTGTTAACCTGACGTAAATACTTATCTCTAATTCCAATATTTGTGCAACCAAATTTAATTCTGTTAGTTGATATAGGAATAGGAATAAAACTTGAATCATCAAAAAACAATCGATCTTTATCTTCTTTTGGATACTTGGATTCAATCAGAATGCCTTTAAAATGTCTGAGAAACCTCCCACTATTGTCGTTATATAAAGAAATTGCATAACTTAATTTATTATTCGCACTAACTATATGATACAAAAGATCATTTATCAAAGTATATTTATTATGAATCTTATCTGCAAAAGTCATGATTACGTTACTCCAGTATTTCTAATATTAAATTTACAAAATAATATTTTCAATATCCTTGGTTTAAACATCCATAAACTCAGATTTGGTACCTTCGTTTCAAATTTCGGATGCCAATATAAAATGATAATGTCCAGATATTCTAAGTATTAACTGTTATAATACTCGCAGAGTTCTTTCTTTCTTTACTTATTTATTTATTTTGTTCATCTTCAGCAATAATGTTGTAAATTCAATTATGATCATTATGAGGTAGTGTAAGGTCCGATCTATAGCATAGCTCGATAACATTAGAGATAATGAACTTAGTTTTCGGAAGAAAAAACATTTAAGCAATAACACAACTCCCAAGGGTCATTCTCAAAAAGTCCGGTGTCATAATGCTATGTCGTATCATCTACCGAACCAAGTTCAGATGAGTTGTTTGAACTAAAACCTAAATTAGGCTTTATGTATAATCAAGTTGGAGCAGGGAGAAGGAGGTCCACCTGTGAAATCAGTACACAAAGAAGCGGTTTAATTCTATGTTGAAACCAAGGGGCCCCTTACGGTTATGTTTCTCTCACCTAATTGGTGTATATCAGGATAGACTTCAAGGTTTTGCCCACAGGAGAATCCCTGCTCAAGACACTAAGGTAAAGCACATACGTGCACAAAAAAAAATAATTAGTCCTCATCAAATTATTGATATACGAATACCGGTACTAATATTCAGACCATGAACCTGCGTATTTCTAATTTTGGGTATCAGGTATTTCAAACTTGTTTATGTATAAAATCTAAATTAAATTATTCGCATCTTCAGGCACAGTTTCTATTTGCGCTATCATATGATCTGCAATAAACTCAATCTCCACCTGATCCTTCTCCGCCCGGGATGTCAAAGTCTTCACCACAGCGCTATATCCGCAGTACTGACCGGGATTCAAAACAAAGACATAAACGGAGTTCTCCCGGACATAGAACCAGACCGAATCCCGCAGGCCCTTGTTTCCCTTGCTCCAGTCAATCTGATGCAGCCGGAGACTGAACTCCTTCTGATCTCCATTTCCTTTGGCCCCCCTGCCCTGGTTTCTGTTCTTCACCTTCAGCCAGGATCCCGATATGGTGAGCTGGTCATAAACCGAAGGAGCCAGGTTGCTCAGTTTCAGGAAGTCAATAACAGCCACAAAGTCGCTGCACTCAAACTCCGGAATGGTGATCTTCATAAAGGTCACTCCCTCACGGCTCCTGCCCCATCCTCTGGGCACGGTAAAGATTGTCTTGAACTGCTGATCTGACATACCACCCCCATTTCTCTCAGATGAAAACTGCCCCTTCACTGTCCGACTCTCTTTTTCCAATTCTTCAACCTGCTTCTTCAAAGCTTCAGTTTGGCTCACCAGAGCCATCTTCTCAGGCAGGATCCCGCCTTTTTCATCCAGGGCAGAAAGAAGTGACCGGATGAGGAACCGGTGCTCCCTCATAAGCCGGGCATAGTCTTCAGGAGTGAAGGTGATCGGTGCCGGCTCCTTCAGCCCGTAATACCCCCGGAGAGACTTCCAGTGCTCCGCCATGGTGGTGAGCCCCGGATGGGCTTCCCAGTAAAGTCCCAGATCGGCGGGATGATCGGCAAAGTGGCACAGCCGTGAGAGATAGTCAGCCTCATCACCAACTTTGAACCGAAACAGTTCGGAAGTGCACAACTCTGAGGCACCCCCGGCAGAACTGGACAGCACCGGAACCCCGTAGGCCACCGACTCAATGGCGATCTGGGGCAGATTGTCCTCCCAGACCACGGGAACCACACTGAGATGACAGCCCCGGAGGATCTCCGGCAGATCCTCATGGGTGTAGCCGTTGATCACCTTAAGGGACCGGAAATGGGCCAGATCGTCATAGATCTCCCGGTGCTCCTTGTCCCGCACCGTAAGCACCAGCTCTATCTTCCGGGCATATGCCGGATCCAGGGACTTCATGGCCCTGAGGAAGAATGGATAGCCCTTCTCCTCTATGGTGAGGCTGCTGCCCAGGAAGACGATCCTAAGGACGCCGTCTTCCGGTACAGATGTTGCAGCCTTACGCAGCTGATGCTCCGCCACCTGGGTGCCAATATAGGAGACAGCCATGATCTCCGGCCGGATCCCGTTCTCAGCGGCAAGGTCATATACCCGCCGGGACACCGCCAGGATCTGATCACAATTGGCATTGAGTTTCGCCACCGCAGTCCGGGCAAAAGAGGGCAGTTCCTCCGAAGACGACTCCTGATCCAGCCGATCCAGACCCAGCTCCCCAAGCCACCGATCCTTGGAATAGGCAACCTGATCTTTCTGCTCCTTCTGCAGCGCATAGGATCCCCGACCGTACACCTCATCAGCGATGTTTCGCTTCTCCGTCCGTCCGGCGCAGCACTTAAGACAGTCTTCGCCAGTATGCTCCGGTGAGCAGACGCAGTGCCGGTGGCGCATGAAATAGTAGCCATGGAGACAAAAGGGAACGTAATTGTGAACGGAGAACAGGAACCGGGTTTCCGGGAAGTCCTGCTTCAGATCCAGCACATCCAGGGAAAGACCTTCGATATTGTTGAAGTGCACCGCCTCAAAGGGACCGTATTTGGCAAGAAACGACCGGAAGACATCCTTCAGGGAGTCACTGGCAAGGGCCACGGTGGGGTTCTTAAGCACATGGGTCTGCTCAGCGGGCACCGGGGAGTTCACAATCTCATACTGCCAGAGCTGACCCTCATATGCCGGGGACTTCAGCTCCCTGACATAGGGCTCAAGCCGGGTGATGTCATAGGCAAAGCCTGAGGACAGCATGTAGACGGAAACCGTTGGATCGTTGGCGGTGATCTCCCTGATGAGGTTCTGGATATAGACCGTAACCCCGCCCCCGGCCTTCCAGGGATTGTCAAAGGGGCACCAGTTGTAGATGAGGATCTTCTGCCGCCGGGCGTTCATGGCCGGTAGCGGTGAGAGGAACCGCTGGTAAAGGAATCGGTCCCGTAAATTGAAAGTCTCCAGGATCCGGGGATCCATTTCCCCGAGCATCCGGGCGGCCCAGTCAGCAATGTCAGCACCAGAGGCTCCGGTGTCAAAGTCCTTCAGGGCGCCGGTAAGGTACTGGAGCCCACGGGCATAAGTGCACCTGACGGCCAGTCCGTCAGCAAAGCCGGTGCTCCGGAGAACCTCCAGGTTGTCCAGCATCCGCCGGAAGGGAAGGGAGACGTCGAGCTGCCGGTTGGAGGATGAGGTGGTATTGGTCTTCCGGTAATAATAGTAGGGCGTCCTGGTCCACATGATCCCGGAGGCCTTGGAGATGGTCTCGTAGAAAAAAGGATTGTCCACCCAGCCGCCGCCCTTCTCCTCCTTGAAGCGGATCCGGTTTTCCTCCAGGAAGACCCGGCGGTAGATGGCGCTCCAGACGGAAGGGTGTCCCCAGGAGATCTGACCGTTCTCCCGGAGGGTGAAGGGTTTCCCGGAGTCAGGGATCATTTCCCGGTCCCGATCGGGGAACAGGGCCACAGGCTTCCCGGGCTCCTCGTAATAGTTAAAGAAGTTGGCCTTCACCACATCCACCGTGCCGTTCCGGGAGAGGCGGTACAGGGCGGCCAGCATGTCCGGATCGATAAAGTCATCGGACTCCACAATGGCCACATACTGACCCCGGGCCCGATCCAGGCCTATGTTCATGGAGCTGCCGTAGCCGCTGTTGGGCTTGTCAATCACCTGGATCCGGGGATCTTTCCCGGCAAAGTCCCGGATGATTTCCGGGGAGCCGTCAGTGCTGCCGTCATTGATGACAATGATCTCAATCTCACGGAGGGTCTGCCCCACCACGCTGTCCAGGCATTTGGCCAGGTACTTCTCCACATTGCACACCGGGATAAGCACCGAAACCAGAGGGCCGGTCTCCTGGGGGGTGTTCTTCTTCAGACTAAACATTTGCTTCTCAGATCCGTCTTTTGATTATTTTTTGTTTTTTGTTGTTTTTGCGTGTAACCGCTTCCTGTGTTCCTGAGGGCTCTCCGCCTGGTAGCAGTTCCCCTGCCGGGGCAGTCCGTCAGCAACTCAGTGTTCTTCCCTTACCCAGCCTCTTCCGCCCTTCCGCTCTTCTGCGCTTCCGACCTTCCGCTCTTCCTACCTTCTGCTGTCAGTGCCCTTCCGCTCTTCGACCTTCTGCCCTTCCGCCTTCTGTCATTCCGCTCTTCCGACCTTGCGATCTTCCGCCCGTCTGCCACTACCTCAGCCTTCTCAGCAGAAGACCTCAAAGAAAACTCCGGTGCTGCTGGGGGCATAAAACTCCTTCAGGGCGGCGGCAAACTCCCGCCGGCTCCGGGAAGAGAGGTAGCGGAACCCCTGGGACCGGATCCAGGCTTCAGCCGAGGCGCTGTGGGCTGCGGTGGTGGAAGCCAGGCGATCCCCTGCCAGGAGCCCTGCCCGGCCGTTGTTCAGAAGCATGATCCGCATGTTGCCCTTCCGGGGCTTGTCCCAGAAGGCGTTCATGTCGTAGAAGAAGCTCAGATCCCCGATGAGAAGCAGGTAGAGTTCCTCCGACACCATAGCCTGCCCCATGAAAGAGGAGGCACTGCCGTCAATGCCGTTGACCCCGCGGTTGCAGAAAACGGTCACTTTCTCATTCAAGGGACACTCGCAGAAGATCCTGACACTCAGGGAATTGGCCACATGCACAGAGGATCCCGCCGGCAGCGCCTTCAGGGCGTGCCAGATCCCGTACCGCTGACCATACTCGGCCGGCTCCTGGAAGGGGATCTCCCCATGGCGCCGCCAGAGGGCGGGATAGACACTTCCGGACTCCGGGATCTGACCAGCCCCGGTCTCGCCGCCCCGGCAGATCTTGACCATATTGGCCAGAAACTCCTCCTTCCGGCACCGGAACACCCGGGTAAGCCGGAGATAGGGATCCCGGAACTCACCACCCTCACTGACATCCCAGTGGACAAAGGATCGGAGCTTCCGCTTGAGCATGTTTTTGGTCAGCACGGCAATAAGACTGTTGCCACCAATGGTGATGACCACATCCGGCGCCAGATCGGCAAGGAGTGCAGGATCGGCCTTGGCCGGCTCCAGTTTTTTGGCCAGCCGGTAGGCGCTGATCACATGCTCCCCCCGGATGTTCCCCAGATGATCTGCAACCAGTGCGGCTCCGTACCGGTGGCAGAAGGCTGCGAGATCCTGAAGCACTTCCGTAGCCGGAGGCGCACTCTGACCCCAGATCACCAGGATCCGTCCGGCCTTCCCCAGGATCTGCCGGGAAGCCTCCCAGGCAGTCTCATCCCCGGGGGCTACCACCTCCACGGGAACCTCCCGGAACCCCTTAAGGGAATAATCCTCCGGGGTGAGTTTCCGGATGCAGGCCACCGGCACATTGATCTGCACCGGTCCCGGAAAGGCGGTTCTGCACGCTGCCGTCAGAGCCTCACACACCCGGCGGCGGCACACGCCCTGGCGGCTGAACTCCGCCACGGGCAGCTGCACCGCCTTCCGCACCAGGTCACCGAAGATCTGCTCCTGGGGGATCATCTGATCTTCCCGCTGGTTCAGCAGATGGGGATAGCGGTCGGCGGTGAGGCAGATCAGGGGGATCTGCTGGTAACTGGCTTCCGTCACCGCCGAGAGATAGTTGGACACCGCCGTGCCCGAAGTGCAACAGCAAACCACCGGCTCCCGGAGCTTTGCGGCAATGCCCAAGGCATAAAAGGCCGCTGAGCGCTCATCCACCACCCGGTGGACGGTGAAATCCGGGCAGTTCTCCATAAAGGCCGCCAGGTGAAGGTGACGCTTCCCAGAGGAAAGCACCACATGGCGCACCCCGTATTCCCGGAGCAGCAGGACGGTGATCCGGCAGTTGTCCACATCCGAAGGCAGATCCGGCTGGCTCCGGGCCCCGGTGCTGTCCCAGGGCAGGATGAAGGCAGACGGAGCGTTGCCGGGTGCTGAAGCCGTGGCAGCGGCAGCAGCGGCACCTGAGGCGGCAACCAGAGCCACAGATGAAACGGCGTCAGCAACGGTGGTGCCGAAAACACTGTTCGCCCGGTCCTCTCCGTCTCCGGCATTGGCACTACCTCTTGCACCGGCCCCGGCATTCCCACTGCCACTGGCCCCGGCTCCGGCGCTAACATTGCCCCTGGCGGCGGCAGCGGCGGAGGCTGGTGCAGAAGATGAAGCGCCTGCCGCTTCTCTGACATCCCCCGGAAGGCGGGCCGTTTTCCCGGCTCCCGTTCCGGATCCGGAGACTGCTCCGGTGGAGTCTCCCGGAAGTCCGCTAAGCTGCCGGAGGGTGACCTGCCCGAACTGCACCAGGGCACCTGGACCGGTGAACTGGGATGCCCCCACGGCAATGCTGTCCGCATCCCGGATCTCCGGGGTAAAATCGATACTGTAAAAACCCCACTCCCCGGAGGAGCATTCGGTGATCTTCCGGATCACCTGCACCCGGCTGTCGGAAGAGCGGGCAATGTGCAGATTCACTGCCGGGGCGGCGGAGCAGATCCGGATCCGGATCTCCAGCCGGTACCGGACACCAGCCGCAAGGATCCGCTCCAAGGGAAGCAACAGGAACTTGCCCCGGGGCGGACGATCCGTGGCAGGGGCAAACACCGGCAGATCCGGCAACTGCTGATCTGAACCGATGCCAGTTCCGCTCACGTTCCCGCTACCGTTCGCAGAGAGGTTTTCGCACACGTTCCCGGACTGACCTGCGGCTCCGCTCCCGTCCTTACCGGGTTTAGACATGATCCAGATCTTCCGGTCACACAGGGGACAGCACCGGGGCGCTCTCTTAAGCCCGAAAGACTCAGAGGAAGCGCTCCCGCCTCTGCCCTGCCCCGGGACAGCACCCGAGACAGACGAGGACGCCTTCCTACGGGCGGCGGCACCAGATCTGCCGCCCCGGGAGATCAGGGGAAACCGATCCCGGAGCCACTGCATTGCCCGCATCCTTACGGGATGCAGGACGGCGGTGATCGTGCCAGCAGATCCGGATCCGGAGCCGGAACCGGCACTGGGTCCAACAGCACCGGATCCGGCACTGGTACCTGCTGCACGGGCTAGATCTCTGGATCCCGCCGCAGGGTCTCCGGCTCCATCACTGGCGCCTACCGTTCTGGCTCCTGCGCTGATGGTGCCGTCACTGGAGCCATCTGCATTGGATCCGGTACTGGCACCGGACTGTGATGCGGACGGGGACTGAACCACTGATGCTCCTGCTGAAACTGCTACTGCTGACGCTGGTGCCGGTGCTGACAATGCCACTGCTGCTGACGTTCTTGTTCTTGTTGATACTGATTCTGTTGCTGCAGAAGATCCTGCTGTTGCGCCTGCATCTGCCGCCTTTGCATCCGCGGCTGAAACTGTCACTGCGGACGCCCTGGCACTCTGCGTCCCCAGGACCGGATCGTTTCCTGACGGCGCTGCCTGCTCTGCCACCCGGTTCCCGGTGCTGCTCCGGGTATCCTTTCCGGCATCAGCCCCTGCCCGGGACTGCGCCTCCCCCAGGAGGCTCAGGGCCACGGAGCCGATAGTCACCCCGGCACCCGGGCCGGTGAACTGGGCAGCCCCCAGTGCCAGACAGTCAGCTCCGTCAATGTCTGCTGTGAAATCAAAGACCAGATCCAGCCATTCTCCCCGGGGAAAACCGGTGAGAGACCGGATCACCTGCACCCGGCGCTCTCCGGTGCGGGCAATATGCAGGTTCACCCGGGGGGATGCAGACTGGAGACGGATCCGGATCTCCGCATAGCACCGGTCACCGGCCCGGAGGATCTGCTCCAGGGGCAGGTAAACAAACTTGCCCAGGGGGGACTTGATCTTCCGGGTCATAAAGGTCAGTACACCGGGTGCGGCTTTCCGGACACCTGTGTCTTGGCCTGGGTTATGCCCCGGCTCTTTTACCGGATCATTTCCCGGATCTTTCCCCTGCGCTCTCCCCGGCTCTTTCAAATTGTTAACTGAGGCCCCGTCAGACACTGATGCACTCCGGCCTCCCAGGGGGAGATCGCTGTCCGTCCCGGCGCTCCAGTACTCCGGATCAAATACCGGAGCTGCATTCTTCAGCCCCCAGGCGGGTCCGGTGACGGCAGATCCCCGGGGGGAAAGAAAGGCGGATGATGGGGCCTTCGTCCCGGAGCTTCCCGGAACCTTATTCTTGGCACTCCTGGCATCGGCCTTGGCACCGGCGGCCCCTGTGCTTTCAGGGGTGTCCTGCAACGGGCAGATCTCCACCTGGCGCCGGGGACCCCGGATCATCTCCTTCAGCCACTTTAAGGAGCGCTTCCGCTCCTTCTTCAGGATCCGGGCCATGCGCCGGTGATCCGGCTTGGCCAGCAGGGAGGGATCCTCCAGAACCCGCTGGGGATCCAGCACCAGCCGATCCTCAAAGCCCAGCATTCCCGCCAGGGAGGCGAACCGGGAATAGCCCCGGCGGCGGTTGACGAAGGCCACAAAGTTCCGCTGGAAGATCAGGGCAAAGCTCAGTCCGTGGCAGGAGTCGGTCATGACCATCTCCGCATCCCGGATAAGGCAGAGCCAGTCCTCCACCTGCACATTCTCCGGACAGTCCGGGAGGTTCAGCAGCTCGCGGTTTTTCTTAAAAAGCCAGGGCAGACCGTCCAGCACATTGATCACCCGGATCCCGCCCAACTTCTCCGCCACATGGAGCACTGCCGCCCTCTTGGCCTCGGTGGGATCCAGGAGATAGGTGAGCAGATATCTGCCCTTCTGCCTCTTGTCTGACCGGTCGGCCAGCTCGTCCCAGAGCTTACGATCCGGCAGGAACACCGGATCCAGCACCTGCTCCGCCTTCACCCCGTACATGTCCCGGCACATGGTCACGCCCCCGGACTCCCGGACGGATATGGCATCAAAACGGCGCATCAAGGCGGCGATCTTCTGCCGCTCCGCCTCCGGGGCAAAATCCACCCCGTGACCGAAGGAGGCGGCATAGGCGATCTTCTTCTTGTCGTCAGCGGCAAAATCCAGGTAGAACTTCTTGCCGGTGTGACGGCTGATCCCGTAGTTCCACACCTGATCGGAGCCCACAATAAAGCCGTCGCAGAGCCGGTTCAGCTCACCCAGATCCGAGGGACGGTACTGACGGCTGATCACATAATGCTCGTTGGCAAACCGCCGGGAATGGGTCATCTGCCGCTCTGCATCCCGGGCGTCCCCGGCAGGCTTGTCGATCATCAGCACCGACTTGCCGAAGGAGGTGACAACCCGGTTCAGAGCGTAATAGGTGGCAATGGAGCCGTAGTTGCACCCCATCCAGACGCCCACGATGCCGAAATCATAGTGACTGCTGCCACCAGCCTGTGCTTCTTCCATTTGCCAGCAAGTTTTCCTTTGTTCCCAGGTGCCAGTGCCAGTGTTAGTTTCAGAGCCTTCAGTAACGCCAATATCAGCGTCAACTTCAGCACCAACATCCGCGTCAGCGTCAGCTGGCAACTTCAACTTCAGCTTGAGGTTGAGGCGGCACCCGGGGCTCTCATAAAACAGTTATCTGTGTTCAGTTATCAGGGTTCTGAAATCTGAAACCGTCAGTCATCCATGCCCTCTCCGGGGCGCGTTACCGGATCTCCAGATTCAGAGCCGGATCTTCAGAGTCTCATCTCTGCGGTGACGGCCGCGTCCATGGAGTCTCCGGAGCGCCGAAGAGCTCTCCCGATCTCCCGTCAATGACCCAGTTCCGTCAGCGGTCAGATCGTCAACGCTCCCAGCCTATCAGCGGTCAGATCGTCAATGCCCTGCTACCGTCAGCGGTTAGACCATCAAAGGCTCCAGCCTGGCAGCAGTCATACATTCAATAAACAGACCGTGTTAGCCAGACCATCAAAGTTCATGCTCATCCCGGGGCTGCTCCAACTCCCAGGAATATCTGCCCTGCCCCTGCCAGAACTTCCGGCTCTGCCGCAGCACCGCCTCATCCCGGTACTGCCGCTTCAGGGACGGGAGGACCAGTCGGAGCCTCAGGGCCAGAAGCAGGAACACTGCAAGGTTCCGGAAAAATCTTCCGGGACAGCGCCGCAACACTGCTTTCCGCATGGACTGACTGTCAGTGACAGTGATCTGGCTCCGGCGGAAAAAACGGTCCGGGTTGGGGACCGATCCCAGGGGCAGGCTTTCCTGATCCGTCTTCCTGATCAGCCACCGGGGCAGCAGATGACCGTTAAAGGTCAGGCGCCGCATGGTTTTGGTCAGGTGCTGGAAGAGTTTCAGGTTCTTCTCTGCCCTTTTAAGGCCCAGGAGTTCCTCTTCTGTGAGGATCTCAGGCCGCTCTAATCCACAAAGGATCCCGATCTGCCGCCGGATCCGGGACTGCTCTGCCCTCTTCCCCAGGAAACACGGTCCCTTCAGCACATGGCTCAGGGCCAGGTTCACCACCGCCGCCGAGCCGTAGAAATAGGAATCGTTGTACTGCCTGAACTGTCCCCAGAGGATCTGCCGCAGAACACGGTAACTGCAGTCCAGATCCGGTCTGGTAAGCAGATGGACCAGGTGACCGGCTGTCTTTATATAAAGTGACCGGAGATGGAAGCAGCGGGCATTGTCCTCCGCACCTGCGTCCGCCTCCCTGCCCGGATCTGTTTCCCGTTCCTGATCAGCGGCAGGATCCTTTTCCCGTTCCCCAGCGGCAACAGGATCCTTTTCCCGTTCTGCAACGTTGGGCTGACACAATTCCAGTTCTGCACCTGAAGCCGAACCAGCATTGCGTTCTGCAGCGGCATCCTGACACACTTCAAGTTCTGTAGCGGCAACCTGATCTGCTTCCAGCTCTGCAACGGCAGCCCGTTCTGCTTTGAGCTCTGCATCGGCAGCCGGTACCCCATCCCGCTTCGCACCTGCAGCCGATCCCGATCCGGAGCCGGGGAAAAGTTCATCTGCCTTTTGGCTGATCAGGCGGCGGTAATAATCGCTGCCGTGATCGTTACTGGTGCCCTGACTACGGCGGAGCATGCTCCGGCAGCGCTTCAAATCATTCTTCAGAAACAGGTTCTGAAAGCCCAGATCACAGACTTCAGTGGCCAGTTGCAGCAGCGGCGCTGCCGCTGCTGAGGGACTCACTGTTATCAGATCAATGCATCGGCGGTAATAGGCGTAATACCGTTCATCATAATGAAGCGCCGATCTGCCCAGGGGATGATCCGGATTGATGGTGGTGTGGACAGGCCAGTCAATCACATGGGCTCCGGGGAGCCTCCCGATAATGTAGTCCTCAAGTTTTTCCACCAGGGCCATGGCCCTGTCATTGAGATGCTTCTGCTTAAGTCCCGGGTTGTGGTGATGAAGACTGCCCTCCTCATCAAAATATGCCGTTGCCGGACGGTGCCGGTTGACAATAATGCGGTCACTGGCATACAGGCGGCTGATCTCCCGGATGAAGATCTCCGCAGCATTCTGGTAGCGGTCAAAACTGATCCGGTATGCCGGCACAATGGCATATTCGGAACTGTCATCGAATATCTCTTCCGGTCTGACATGCTTCCGGATATAGGTCATGCAGGAAAAGGAGTCAGATGTCCGGTCAATGATGACTTCCTTCCGGCAGTCCATGCAGTCAATGACCAAATAGTCTGCCCGGCAGTCCTCATTACCGAAGAGGAAGTCCAGAACGCCTTTTCCGGCATCCAGCCGCAGCACCCGTTTCCGGTAATTGGAGAGATTTCTCCGGGCCAGAAACCCTTCATTAATCCTGGCAAAATGCGGCGAAGGAGCTGACAGCAGGGAAACCCAGTTGCACATCCCGAAAGCCCGGGTGTGGGGACGGTTCTTCAGTGCTATATGGGCCGAGCAGTCGCCAAATATCTCAAAGGTTATGGGTTTGCCACTCATGTCGCCTGCCGGAATATGTGCTGTTCCTGCCGGAATTGGTGTCCGTCCTGCCGGGAACCCTCCCTTTCCTGCCGGAATGCGTATCTGTCCTGCAGGAAGCCAGACTATTCCGACTGGAATTCATGTCTTTTCCAGTTGTCAGGATCTGTATCCCCCAGCAGGAACTCCTTTCAGCAGGATCTTCCTGGCACTATGGTTCTGGGACCACCACCCCAGGAGGTGAATTATTCATTCCGGCTTTGCCGGCGTGCTGTATGCAGTCGTCTGCTGTCAGCCACCTGCCTGCCCTCGGCCGCCCAACTGCTGTCGGCCCACGACCGCACGACAGCTGTCAGCCGCAGGACTGATGTCAACCTCCTGCCTGCCATCGATCGCACGACTGCTGTCATCTTCCTGAATACTGTCAGTTGCTATGCCCGGAAAAAGAGCCGTCTTTCCCATGAGGCGGCAACGGAAGCAGTGGCGGTGCCAAAACCGGAGCCGGATCGGAACTTACCCGAAACCGCACCACAAACCACAAGAAGGAGAACCGTTTCACTGGAACTTTTCAGTCTCATGGATCAGAGTTGAACTGAAATCAGGTCTGTTCCTGTTCCACACCCGATCCGCGTCCTGGCGATCTTCCTGATCTTAAGGTTCATCCCGATCCTAAAGTTCTTCCCGATCCGGCTCTCTGGCAGGCACTGTTCTGAACTGTTCCTTCCAGAACTCCCGTGATCTCTGCTTTTCCTCCGCTTTCCGGAACTTCCCCTTAAGGAACGGAAGGGCGAGCCTGAGCCTCAGGGCCAGGAGCAGGAAGGCGGCAAGGTTTTTGAAATAGAGACCTGGACTGCGCCTGAGCACCACCTTCTTCATGTTGAGCTGGTCGGTGACCGTCACCTGACTTCTTCTGAAGAACCGGTCCGGGTTCGGGGTCATCCATTTGGGCAGGTATTCGCCTGCCGTGTTCTTGGCCATTCCCTTTGGCAGCAGGTGGCCATTGAATGTCAGGCGCCGCATGGTCTTGGTCAGGGGAGCCATTTTGAGATTCTTCTCTGCCTTTTTTAGGGTTTTGAGCTCTTCCTCGGTGAGGGACTCTGTCTTCTCGCACTGGCTGATTTCCTTTATCTTCCGGAGAACCTCGGTGGGCTCAATGTTGTCCTCAAAGAACTTCGGTCCCTTCAGCACATGGCTCATGGCCAGGTTCACCGCCGCCGCCGTGCCGTAGAAATAGGAGGCGTTATATCTCCGGAAGTGTCCCCAGAGGATTTTCCAGAGGATGCCGAAGCTGCACTTCAGCTGGGGCAGTGTCATGTGGTGGACCAGGTGGCTTCTCAGGAACAGGTATGCCGTCAGGGGGCTTTCCTTGGTCTTGAAGTCCTGCTGCCAGCAGGACACTCCGTTCAGGGACGCCACATGGAAGTCATTGGCATAGGAGAAGTCAATGTCATCCCCCCGGACAAAGAAAGGGAGGGAATAGTTCTTCACCCCGGAGAGCGGGAAAAAGAAGAACCACCACGCTCCGTATATCCTCTTCCCGGCCGGGACACATCCCTCCTGCTCGTTCTCCCAGAGTTTTGCCGGGTCCCGCAGGTCAAAGTCCCGGTTCACCGAATGACATCCCCCGTCAAACCAGGCGCCGTTCTCCCACTGCATGAACTTGATATTGTCAAAGAGCATGGCACCGCTTAAGGCCAACAGAGGGTCTGTGGCATGGCGCTGGAAGCTCATGCTCCGGAAGACCGACCCTGCCTCACAGGAGGCGTCATCATCCATGAACAGGCAGTGGGTGTGCCTGCCGGTCTCCTGGTAATGGATGAGCCCCCGGGTGAAGCCTCCGGTGCCTCCCAGGTTGCGGTTCGGGATAAGCAGTGCTCCGGGCAGGTCCTCCGCCTTCAGGGTGTTGCCGTTATCCACCACCGTCACATCTATCCGGTCCCGGTACAGGGGATGGGCAGCGATGTCCCGGGTGAGACGGCTTACTGCCGCCTTAACCTCCTTCTCCCGGCGGAAGGTGGTGATGGCTATCCCCAAATGCACATCCCGGGTCTCCGGGGCGTCCGTCAGCCAGCCGCCGCCGTAGATGGTCACCTCCGGGGGGATGGGCGGAGGCATGTGTCCTGTGGCGCTCACCGATTGGTCGGGTGCATTTGGGCAGGCAGTGGCAGCGTCGGCTGTTGAATCTGTGCCGGTTGTTGTGCCTGTGGCAGTAGCAGCGCAAGCGCCAGTGCCTATATTCGCGTATGTTCCTGCGGCGGGGACTGAGGTAGAGGCCACAACTGGACTTGTGTCAGTACCTGAGTGGGTGCCAGTTTCTGCATCCGCATCGCTTTCTGTGCCGGTAACCGTTTCCGCATCGGTATCTGTGCCGAAGTCCAATCTCAGGGGAACTACCCGGAGACCCAGAAGTTGGTTTTCTCTTTCATCAAGGGTGATTGCCGGAAGGACATACACTCCACGGTTTGGGGCATCCACCCTGCATACCATCAGGGCGAGGCTTTTTTCCCCATCCTGGGCAGTCACGGAAATCTCAGCACTGCCCCTGAGTTCAACGAACGCTGACACCTGGCGGACATTCGTATGCTTCAGCCACTTGGCAGGGGTGAAGGCATTAAAATAGGTCAGGAAGTCTGCTGTGGCATCTCCAATAAGACGGACACATTTGTCTTCAAAGGAGTAGCCGGGAACACTGCCTGACTTCTGGACGGCTCTGGCGTCTGCCCTGTCAGGTTCATGGTCGTGCTTATGCTCGTGCTCGTGCTCTTGCTCACTTGCTTTGCGACCAGTTCCGTGTATCCGGACATAGAGTTCCTCTTCACTGCAGAGTTCCCTGCTGGGGAAGATATACTCGTAGAGGAGCTCCGCCGGAGACGGTTTCCGGAGTTCTGCTGTCACCTGCTGGTCCCAAGAACTGTTCAGTGACTGGTCAGGAAAGGCAGTGCCGGTCATAGTCTGAGCATGGAATGCAGAATGCCCCTTCATTAAATCTCTTAAACAAAGTGCCCCGAAGCGACAGCGACATCCCGATCTAAATGCAGGAGTCAGTCATGGTCAGCAGCAAAATGGTATAACCGCAAGCGGTTGAATTGGCTGAATTAAGGGCGAGAGGATTTAGAGGTGGGAACCAGCCAGCATAAGGATGATGTGCTGGGGTGATAGAAGCAGAGTGCTACTGTGTCAGAGCAGAGAGCGGAAGTGTGTAAGGAAACAGCAGAACTACGGGAGTTGGCGTGGAATGTCAGCCACTTGCAAATCTCGCCTCACCGGTGAGCCTTACGATACTGAGGTTGTGCTGTCGGTTTTGGAAAGATCCTTTAGGATCTTTAACTGATAAGAGACTCTATCCTCAAAATTTGACGCTGCCATAGTATAAGGTTTGAAATGATTTTCAGAACCCCCTAACCCTCCTGGCCCTTAGGCATATTCCAGTGGAGGAGGTCGTTAAGGATTTCGTCGGGGATACAGTGGGATTTGTATCCGATGACAGAGCCCCGATCGTTCTTTAAAAACTCGATTTTGTCCTTGTGCCTCGTTAGGGTGGTGAGAGTCCTGGTGAGGAACTCCTCGAAGTTTACGCCGTTCATTTCGCAGGTCACGTAAAAGGAGTAGAACAGGGCCTGATGTCATCATCCAGTTTCAGGCAACCGTCTTCTTCCATCTTCTTGAAGTACTTGTAGAAGGCGTCCGACATGATGAACGCATCTTCGTTCATGTCGTTCTCTGCCAGGATCTTCAGGGGGAGCATTGAGTCCCGCACGACGGAGTGGAAGTAGAAGGCCGCATGGTCACACACTATGGCGAAGATATAACTCCGCATAGACTTGGCTTCAGTCTGCTGCTTATTGTGGCTGTTTCCCGGGCCTTTCTTCCCCTTGTCTGGCGGCGGAGCGCCCCCAACGGTGCCTACGACACCGTTCTGGAGCCAGTTGATGCCGGCTTCGGTGTCACCGCCTATATCCAGGACATCATCAGGAGAGATTTTGAGCTTTTCCCGGCAGGACCAGAAGGTTTCATCGATGAAGAGCCTATTCGAGTCTCCCAAGGCCTTCAGCATATGCAGAAAGAGGGGCTTCAGCATATAGTCGGTCTCCTCAACATAGGAGTAAAGCTGCTGCTTGCTACAGCTGAAGCCCAAGCCAGTCCTGTAACGGCTTATCCTGGCCAGAGGAACTTGGAGCACAAGCCACAGGACAAGGATACTGACCATGTCCTCAAGGCTCATGGAGGTTTTGAACAGGAAGTCGGTCTCCGGGAATGTCCTTGGCGGCAATTGGGAGCCGGGAATGGCCTGTCCATCCGCATCAGCCAGTTTGACAGTGGGCTTGTGGTACTGGACACGCACCCACTCGATTTTCGTGGTGTCCTTGCAAGAGGAGTCCTGAAAGCCGGTGTACACGCATGTGCGGCCCTGCTCATCAGTGAAGGTGGTGCCGACGAGGGCGTCCGCCTGCTCCTTGGTAAGATGATTGCCCTGCCAGTCCAGATAGACATCCTCCTGCCTGATTGGGGCAGAAGGCTTGGCACGCTTGGTCTTGGCCTTCTTGGTTGCGGCCTTTTCGTCCTCCGAGCGGTCCTTATCTTTATCCGGATCGGTTGTATCGCTGGTGGTGGGGATGTTCTCCTCCGTCTTGGAGGATGAGAAAGCCCGGCCGCCTAAGCTACGATTAGTTGCCTTAAGCTCAGCAACCGTGCGTTCCAGAAGTTGATTCTTTGAAGTCAGGGCGGCTATGGTTTTCTTCTGCTCTTTTGTATCCTTCTTGTACTCATCAATGGTCGAGTACAGAGAGGCTACTTTGGAATCTGCCCTTTCATACTTCTTCTGGAGGGATTTGAATTCCTTTTGGATGTTTTTGAATTGCTGAAAGAGCCTGTTATAGCCATCAACAAATGATTGGAAGAAAGATAAGAGGGCAACAAACAGCACAGCAAGAGTAGGATGGGAATCCTTTTCTGAAAGGATCCTCACTGAAAGGTCCTGCACCTGAGCGAGGACCACTTTATGCTCTTTGGCGGAATACTCTTTGGCTGTTTCCATTCTGTGCAAGTCTGAAATAGGCGTGCATGGCGATATGACTGAGTCCGGTCAAGTGCCAGACA
>FLNX01002946.1_pt1 | contig 19740 bp, 15 predicted proteins | sample 1140341 | NCBI WGS metagenome assembly FLNX01 (sample SAMEA3878208, study PRJEB12797) | bioreactor metagenome | biome: Moose rumen | place: Sweden | collected 2011-10
ATACGATTGCCTCTATGATTGTTTCTATGCTTTTCACTCATTCCACTACTACAATCTACCGGTGCAACTCCACAATAACTTGCAAATTGTGCTTTAGTCATTTTCTTACCCTTTATTTCAGTATAGATTGTTCCTGCAGTTAGAGTACTTATTCCTGTTATTGTTGTTAGTTTCTTTGCTTGTTCCGGCATTAAATTATCTATTTCTTTATCTAATGTTTTAATAGATTCATTTAATGTTTGAAGTATTTTCCCAAATTGTTGTATACAAATATCTTCATTATTCTGTAACCATTTATATGCCTTTATTGTTGCAAAATTTTTAAATGGCGCAAATATTCCTAATGGAGAAAAGGCGGTAAAATATTACGATAAAGCAACAGAATATTTTAAAACTCATGGGGATAAGGTTAAAAAAGGATTTATAAATCTCCCCCTGTCAGATCTTGGAATATCCAATGACGATACCGAAACTTTAGGTTATGAGTTTAAATAAAATTGAGTAGCCGTATTACAGACTACTCAACACTTTTAACCCAATTTTGTGGTAAGTTCTATATAGTTACCATATTTTTTATAGGTTCTATTTTGCCTTCAAACTCATCACTTAATTTTTGTTGAACTTCATTATTTCTTTCTATATAAATATCTATCTGACCATTTTTAATTTTATGTATTTGTATGGATTGTATAGAATTAATGACAGCTTCATACAACGGCATTAAATAATTATTACATTTTATCTGTTGTACTAATCCTTGAAACTCTATTGAATTATCTAAGCTTAAATCTTCATCACTAATCATGTTGTTATTATATCAAATATTTATCAATTTGTATATATTTTACAAAATATTGACAATATTGTTTTTGTAAATTATAATAAAGCAAAAGGTTGTTTATATGGTACAAAATAAAGAAATTTTAATTCAAAGAAAACAATACACCCAAAAGTTGAAATCTTGGTTGGGGCAAAATGATTTAGTTAAGATTGTAACGGGGGTAAGACGCTGTGGGAAATCTAAACTATTTGTATTGTTTCAAAAAGAACTTTTGAAAAACAAAATTGCAACAAAAAATACTATTATTAGTATAAATTTGGAAGATGTTTTGCAAACAAGAGAAATTGGTCTGACTTATAATAATAGCGGTTTTTTTGCTGACTATAATAAATTACTGGATTATGTTACAAGCAAGTTAGCGCCTAACAAAATGAATTTTGTTTTTATTGATGAAGTACAATTACTTGAAAATTGGCAACTTGCTGCAAATGCCTTAAAACTGATAGAAAATGTGGATTTGTATCTGACAGGTTCAAATGCCTATATGTTCTCTGGAGACCTTGCTAATTCTTTTGGCGGTCGTTATGTAGAAGTTAAAATGCAGCCGTTTTCTTTCAGAGAATACTGTGAGGCGAGTAAAGAAATTGAATTACAAAATAATCCAAGTTTAAAACAATTTGTACCAAATTATAATTTGCAGGAACTTTATTCTAAATATCTAAGAGAAAGTGGGTTCCCCCAAACTATAAAATTTAATTCCGATACAGACCTAATATATGATTATTTGATGAATACGGTATATTTGAATACTGTTCAAAAGGATATTATAAGCAGATATGGTATTACTGATGTAAATAAACTTAATTCCGTAATACGATACATATTTGATAATATAGGGAATGAAACATCTTTAAGAGGTATTGAAAGAGGTTTAAAAGCCTCAGGACAAAATATATCCGTTCCGACATTGACCACATACTTGCAAGGTTTAATGGACAGTTATTTGGTTTACAAGTGCGATAGGTACGATATTAAAGGTAAAAAATATCTTGATAGTTCTTCTAAATTTTACGTGGCAGATATTGGACTAAGAAATGCAATATTAGGAAGTTCCGATAGAGATTTAGGTCATATTTTGGAAAATATTGTTTATTTAGAACTTTTAAGTCGAGGCTACAGTGTTTCGGTTGGTAAAATTACAAAATTAGTCAGAAACGGCCAAGTCCGTGAAAATAAAACGGTTGAAATTGATTTTATTGCAAAGAAAAAAGATCAAATTGAATATTATCAAGTTGCTTTGAATGTATTAGAACCGGAAATTTTGCAAAGGGAATTAGCTCCACTTGAAGAAATAAAAGATAATTATCCAAAATATTTGTTAACAATGGATTTTGGTAGTGGAGATAATAACGGTATAAAAAGAATGAATGTTCTAAAATGGTTGTTTAATGAGGAGCCATAAAATCAGTAAAATGTTCTTTTTTGTATTAAAATGATTTTAAGTAGCGGGGAATAAGAGTGTTATTTAACAAAAGATTATTACAGACACATTTGAATAATTTTGATTATCCGAGCGATTTGGATTATGAGAGAGTACGATTCTAATGATAATAAATTACCGACTTGTGAAGATAAAAATATTATTTTAAGTATTCCAACATCATTTTTTACAATAGATGATAGAATCCCGAGAAAATTTAGAGATTTGATTGATGAAGCTGAAAAATGTATTCAAAATAATTGTTTAACTGGTGTATCGGCATGTATTAGAAAAACTATTTATGAATTTGTAATTTAACATACAGAACAAGATTAAATTATCTATGAGATGGAGATGGTTTGATATTGTCTTTTTATATATACTTTTTGCATTTATGAATATATCCATTTATATTAATACCAACCCAATAAGTGTTGTTTTGTCCAACAATTATCATAATTACGGGGAATTTAACATTTTTATATCTTCTGATTTTCATTAAAGTTTTTAAATCCGTCTTTGAAGGTTTAGGATTTATTTCAGAATGAGTATGCCATTCTCCAATGTAATTTATTTTCCCGTTACTGTTATTATATTTATTGTTTATTAGGAATTGATGCCCAAATATATTTCTAATAAAATTATATTGTCTATGTATATCAAAGATATTTGGCTGGGTGCAATCCAAAATTTTTAATTCATTTCTTGCAATATATCCCATTAATACTCCGCCACTCTCATTTTGTCCGTTATATTGCTCAAATTTTAACAAAGTTTGTATTACGGAGGTGTCAATATTAATAGTAAATTTATTATATGTATATATCATATTCTTCCCAATAAGCCTCTTTTTCGTTAAATTTGTATGTATAATAAGATTTTAGATTATAATAATCAATGTAAGTTCTCGTCATATCATTTAAAATCAATTGTTTTTCTTTAATAAATTTTTCGGAAATATTTCCTGTTTTTACAAAAATACCTTCACTAATTTTTTTGTTTAATACAGCAGTAATTAAACGTGCTGCTTGCATTGTATATTCAATAAAATCTAATCCACCATACTCAAAATAATATGGCACACAACCTGCCTCTTTTTTTGAAAGGGGTTTATCTAAAAAGCGAAGTTTATATAAATAATTATTGTCATATCTATTAATTATGTAATCAGTATTTTGGTTATTTGCTAGTGCGATTGCTTTTCCGATTGATAATCTGTTCGGATGTAAAAGCAAACCCATGAATATTTTTATTTCTTCATTATTCAGAACTGTTCGGTATTCTCGAACAGTTGAATATTTATACTGAGGCAGAAGTTTTGTATGCTAAATAGACCCTGAAACAAGTTCAGGGTGACAAGTTTTTAGTGCAAAGCGGCTTGCCGGCAGAGGGCTAAAGCCGGCGACTTTGTCGCCGCGTGCCCGTTTAATGCCGGCAAACAAGCAGAGTGCAAAAATTGGGACAAAAGTGCAAGAAGCGGATTGCGAGCCAAGTGCGGAGCTTTTCCGCCTGTGGCTATAGCCACTGATGGCGGAAAGCGCAGACACATCGATGGCGAGCAACCAAGAGATAGTCCGGCAAATCTCTACACTATAAACTTGTCTTAAACTCCCAACAACTCGGCATCATAGCCAATAAAAACGCATCACAACTGTCCTGAAAGGTTATAGCAAAAAACACCTAATTTTTAGCAATAAAAGAGAGGGCTGAAATTCAGTCCTCTCTTTTATCTGGGGTGTTGGGAACAATCTTCGAACTTTTTTGCTATCTCCCGATAATATATTTGAGGCAAAACGAATTTTATGCAATTACTACGAATACCAAAAAGATATTTATTGCAATTTGTTTAATAATTAAGAATAAAATAATATTAAATAAAATTAATAATTATACTTATTGAAATTTTTATGTATAATGGGTTGTAGGGGAAAAAATGGTGGAATGCGTAATTGAAAAAAAAGATGAGGACATTTCTTCTCTTTCTGTTTTAGACTGGAGAAGTATTCCTTTTTCAAATCCTGAAAAAACAATACATTTAGCCACATTGTTTAGTGGTATAGGTTCAATTGAGCAAGCATTTAAAAGATTAAATTTAAAACATAAAATAGTTTTTGCAGGTGATATTGACCCCTTTGTAAAACAGAGTTATTTTGCTAATTATGATATTCAAGAAGAAGATTGGCATGATGATGTAACAAAATTTTCAGCAAAAAAATATAAAAATAAAGTTGATTTATTAGTAGGTGGTAGTCCTTGTCAAGCATTTTCAATGGTTGGGAAAAGACGAGGTTTAGAAGATACACGAGGTACATTATTTTATGATTTTGCTCGTATAGTAGACGAGTCAAAACCTAAAGTTTTTATATATGAAAATGTTAAAGGTTTATTGAATCACGATAATGGACGGACTTGGGAAATAGTTCAAGAAACATTTAATTCGTTAGGATATAAAATCTTTACGCAGGTTTTAAATAGTCGAGATTATGGAATTCCACAAAATAGAGAAAGAATTATAGTCGTTGGGTTTAAAGACAACAGTGTAAACTTTACATTCCCTTCTGCTATTCCATTAAATAGAACAATGCAGGATTTTTTAGAAGATTATACAGATTCCAAATATTATTTAAAAGAAAAAGGTATAAAATTTGTAACAAGTACTAAAAATAGAAAGAAACAATACACTCAAATAAATGGTAGCGTTGCTCTTTGTCAAAAAGCAAACCAACAATTTAATTGGCATGGTGATTTTGTTTTTGAACAAGTTGCAAATGAAGATTTTGATGAATTTATTTTCGATGTATCAAAAGTTGAAGAAAAATATTATTTATCGGATAAAGTTAAAAACTATGTATTAGCAGGTGGAACAAAAAACTTTAGAACAAGCACCGAAACCGACTTAAAAGTTGCAAGACCTTTATTGCAGACAATGCATAAAATGCATAGGGCTGGAGTTGATAACTATGTTACACATAATAAAGGACGAATAAGAAAATTAACTCCAAGAGAATGTTTGCGTTTAATGGGGTTTAAAGATGATTTCAAAATTGTTGTAAGTGATACTCAAATGTATAGACAAGCAGGAAATAGTATCGTTTCTGATGTACTCATAGCAGTTCTAAAACAAATGGATATTACAAAATATGGTAGATAGCATAAATATTCTTGGAAATAATTACAAAATAATTGATACAAAAGAAAAAATGACTGTTCCTGATTGCTTTGTATTGAATCCAAATAAAATTGGTGGAGGACACGGAGAAGCAAAATTTTATGTAGGAAATGATAATACAGAAACACGTGACTTTTTTGGTTCTGAAGGTTTTCATATTGAATGTTTTGTTTTAAAAAAAGATTTATTACAATATTTAGAAGATTGTAAGGATGAGTATATAAATCCTGAACAGCCATATCAACAAAAAGAAAAGTTTCCTATTCTATGGAAAGAACGATATGATAAAGTTCTTGATTTACCTGATTTAATTTCTTTTAATTTAACAGAATTAACTCATTTGCAAGGTCCACGAGTATATGTAAATTCTTCGGATTCAATATATAGATTAATAAGAGAACTGTCGTTACCCAATATAACATATTTGGCAAGTATAAAACTACAAAAAACTGATAATAGTTATAGTTATTATTTCCGATTATTTGTAGATTATTTCGGTGAAGTAGAAAGTCAAACCACGGTAACAGAACAGATAACAGAAATTGAAAATTCTGATTCATCAGCAGAAGAAAAACTTCAACTTACACGTGCAAGAATTGGACAAGGCAAGTATCGACAAGAACTGTTGGAATTATGTCCATTTTGTCCTATAACTTTAGTTTCGGATGACAGATTGTTGATTGCAAGTCATATAAAGCCTTGGGCAAAATCAAATGCACAAGAAAAAGTTGATCCATACAATGGTTTTATGTTTACACCTAATATCGATTTGCTTTTTGATAGAGGCTTTATCACATTTACGAATGATAAACATATGAAAATTTCGCCGTGGCTCTCTAAAATGACTTGTTCAAAATTAAACATCGTTCCTGATAAAAAATATGATATGCTTCCGACAGAGGGAAGAGAAAATTATCTTGAATATCACAGAACAGAGGTTTTTAAAGCATAGTTTTTTAGAATTAAGTTCGAGTATCGTAAGGGGCATCAGAATTTTTATAAAAATTGACAAGTTATGTTAATTTATAAATTATTGTTAAGGGCTAAAACCCTTATATAATAAGAAACAGGATAATTTCTTATCCTGTTTCTTATGGTGGGCCGCAGTGGACTCGAACCACCGACCTCACCCTTATCAGGGGTGCGCTCTAACCACCTGAGCTAGCAGCCCATATCAAATGCTATTCCAATCTTAGCACAAACCTATTAAATTTTCACCTAGAGCATTTGAGACCCATATCAGGCCTCTTTACAAAACGATACTCAATCGTTTTGTTCGGCAGAGTGCTCTAACACCTGATGCTTCTGCCCATATCAAATGCTGTTTCTTAACTTGCATTTTCGGCAACTTCAACATTATCATGAACATTTTTTAAAATCAAGCATTTTAATATTCTATATTTTTAAATGGTAACTATAAATGTTACAGTATGAAAAAAGGGCGTTGTCATTCTGAGGGTAATAGTTAGTTTATGCCCGAAGAATCTTATAAAAATTCCAGCCTTGTAGATTCTTCGCTTCAGCACTCGCATTAAATGGATATCGCTACCGCTTTCATCCTCTGCTCGCATCGCCTTGAGAATGACGAGATTTTAGCATTATTTACTCTGAAATAGTGTATAATTATTTTTAAATTTTGCAAAAAATTCGGTTTCAAAAGACTTATCCAACTCTAATTCCTGTTTGTCTTTTGGTGTAAGTGCCTTGTAAATATCAAAAACATCATCCTGATCGGCAGCCCCCCAATATCTCGGATGCTGATAGCCGATTGTTCTGCGGTTAGTGTTAAAATAATTGCTCAAAGTCATTGCTATATCAGTTTTATGAGTTCCCTCCATACAGCCTATATAAAAATAATCTTTCTTAACGGCTTGTATAAATTTTTTAAACGGTTCTATAAATTCTCTTGATGTTTTGTCTAAACCTAAATTATACCAATATGCATCCGTACTGAAAGATACAAAATCCATGCCGAATTTGTTAATTCTTTCTTTGTAATAATTGCCGTAACCCTCAACATCAATAACGGTTTTTATACCTTCATCTTTTAATTTTTTCAAAACCCAGTCTGGTGCATCAACCAATGACCCGCCACGATATGAATTACATTTTCTTCTGCTGATATTGTGTATCTTACTAATATTATGTATAGGCAATCCTAAAATACTTTTATCATCCGTCATACGTTTTGGAGTAACTATTGTGTCCATCATTTTTTGGAACGAATATTCATCAAGTCGGGGTTCTTTTTCAAATATATCGCCTGTCGGATTGTGCCAGCTATCATAATGCTCTCTTATGATTTCTCTTTTTTGTTTTGAAATCACATCATCATAGCCGATTGCATCTTCATCATATTTAATCTTTGGAGGTTTTATCGGTTTATATAGTTTATCTGAATTAATTCCCTTCTCCTAATTGTAATTAGGAGAAGAAGTTGTTGTTATTGAGCAGAAAGCGAAATATACAACAACAGAGGAAGTTAAATTTGAAATCTCACCAACGGCTGCAGCGAAAACAAGTTTTCTGAATCCGTATATCTCCTATTTTTAGGAGAGGGGAAATTATTTTGGCTAACTACGTATATAACTTCCAAAATTAGGCATACGACTTGATATTTTATTTAGTCAAATCTTGATACATTTGCATTAAGCGTGCAACCGTTTCGGATTCTGTAAGCCAACGGTGCTTTCCTGTTTGTTCATCTTTTATACGAAATCCGTAAGCTTCCATTACGGCTCTGTCATTATCTTGATGTGCTTTCCTGAGTTCAGGCGGCATAGTGAGCTCGTCATATAAATCAGCTAAGGAGCAGTCGGGATAAAGATTACGAGCATCCAAAATTCCCTGTGCCGTTTTTTCAATTTTTGATTTTTGTTCTTCTGTCGGATTGCACCATGGAAAGTTATTATAGACAATATCTTTTGAATATCTATAATCACTTTTTAATCTACCACAAACTGCTCTCATCCATGCCATGTGGACATTTGAAGTTAAAATACCAAAATGATATAAAGTTGCATTAGGTATTATTTGAACTAGATTATTTGCAATAATGTTTTTATTCATAAAACCTATTGGAACATATTTCCTCCGTTCAGAAGATACACTTGGCACAATTAAATAATCTGTATTTGGTTGAGCAATTTGACAAAATAATGTAGGTTTATCTGCAAATTTCCTAGTAGAGTCTGCTTTGCTATTTAATCTGAATTTTTTAACTTCCTCTATTCTATTACATACATACTTGCATTGTCTGATTTCTGCGGGATTTGCACCAACAAGCCACAAGCAATATCTTGTTTTGTTGTTTATAAATTCTTCTGCCCCTACATATTGATGTATCCATTTTTTTGCAATAGGTTCATTAATTTCTAAGGTTTGTTTTTCCTCTTTTGATAATATAAATCCTCCTCCATCTCTTGGCATGCTACCAAAAAACATTACAGGAACGTTCGATAATGGATTATTACGACTTTCGACAAATATGTTTTGAGCATTTTCCAGATATGCATTTATATTATCAACCAATTGCATTCTTTCATTTGAATATAATTTTCTTTTTTTATTATTTTTACAACAACTAAACCCGACAATTACACAATGAACATGTGCTTTGGAGTTTGATTCACTATCCCACCTAAAAGTTCTATGTGCAAAATCAATATGAATACCAAATCTTTCAAATAATGGTTTCCAAACTCCTGCCACTTGCTCGCCTTGTGTTATTGAATTCGTTGATACTAGTGCACACTTGATTTCCCTCGCCCCTTGTGGGAGAGGGTAAGGGTGAGGGGTATCTATATTTTGTAATATATAATCAATTACCCCATTAATATTATTTATAATATCGTTATTAAAAATTCTTATAACTTTATAACCGTTTTGTTCAATAAACTTGTCACGTTCAATATCATGTTCTTTTTGCCTTTCTTCAAGATGTCCGCTACCGTCAAGTTCAATAACTAACTTGTGTTCATAGCAAACAAAGTCAAGAATATATTTATCAAAAGCTTCTTGTCGTCTGAACTTCATGCCAGCTAATTGTCTATTACGCAAATAATGCCACAATATTTGCTCAGCATTAGTCATATTTTTACGTAATTCTTTTGAATATTCAAGAGATTGTTTTGTGTAGAAGTGGCTTGCTTTTAACCCCTCACCCCTGCCCTCTCCCACAAGGGGCGAGGAAGAATTTACACAACTGTCAACGGGATTAGTCTTTACCCCTCCCTCTAACTCCCTCCCACAAGGGGAGGTGGTACCAGATAACATTAGTTCTGATGCTTTAAAATACCAACATGAAACATAATCAAGATTGCCTACATTTTTCCATTTTTCTCCAAAAACATATATCATATCTGCTTTTTGCGAATCATCCATTAGTCTTGCACCGACAAACGGTGGGTTACCCATAATATAATTTAGTTTATCTTTTGATATTACATCTTCCCAATTTATACGCAGGGCATTACCTTCAACAATATTTGCATAGGTTTTTAATGGCAGAAAATCCAAATCCATGTGAACTATATCTTCTGTTTTCTTCATCATTTGGGATTCTGCTATCCATAGAGCCGTTTTTGCAACTGTTACAGCAAAATCATTTATCTCAATTCCGTAGAATTGTTTAATAGAAACTTTTATCGGGTTATATTTCCCCTCAAATCCAAGTTTACCTTGACCTTTAAAAAGTAGTTCCAAAACTTCATTCTCAAGTTTACGGAGTGAAATATAGGTTTCTGTTAAAAAATTTCCGCTGCCACAAGCAGGGTCTAAAAAATTCAGGTTAGCAATTTTATTCTGAAATTCTTCGAGTTTTTTATCCCTGTTTTTGTTTGGAGGTAAATTTTTAATATTATCAAACTCGTTATTCAAATCATCCATAAACAAAGGGTCAATGACTTTGTGGATATTTTCTATTGAAGTATAGTGCATGCCGCCCGAGCGTCTTGTTTCAGGGTTCAAGGTGCTTTCAAAAACAGCACCGAATATAGTAGGACTAATTTCTGACCAGTCAAAATTTGCGCTCGCTTTTTCTAAAAGCAAATCTCTGATTTCATCTGTAAACTGTGGTATTTCAATATGTTCCTGCGCAAACAATCCGCCATTTACATAAGGAAATGCTTTTAAGTCATCTTCTAAATAAGGGTCTCTGTCCTCAAGTTTTGTATTTAAAACCTCAAACAATTCAATCAATGCCTTACGCATTTTTGAGGCATCATATTGACGCAAATAATCCAAAAACATATCGTGCTTGCCAAATATTCCTGCATCTTCTGCGTACAAACAAAATACCAATCTTACACACAAAATATTTAAGCTTTTTAGAGTATCTTCATTATTACTGTCTTTGTATTGTTTTAATAAAGCATCATAAAGAGCTCCAACTATTTTTCCCGCATCAAGAGAAATTTGCATTTCTCTGCGTAAATGTTCATTACCTGTATCAACCAAAAATGAAAGTCTGTAATATTCTTTTTCCAAGTCTTTAAGCAGAATTTCTTGTGGTTCACCATTTGGGCGTTCCATATCGTAAACACAAAACTTTTGAAAGTTGCAGGTTACTACCCAACGAGGTCTTTTTGAATATGGCAATTCCGCACTATAACGTTTTGCTTGTTGGAATGGATTAAGCAAGCTGCCGTCAGACTGTTTAATAGCAGTATACAAATCTTTATCAATACTTTTTTGTTCTATTAATACATGTGTTTTATCAATATAACCGTCAATAAAACTTGTATGATCAAGATGAACTTGGTCTTCAAAAGAAATAAATTGTTCAGGATTTTCTACACTCAAAACCTCTCTTAAAAGTTGAATCCAAAACTTTTGACTCTCACCTTTTTCGTACCCTTTTCCAATCCAATCTTCAACAAATTTTTTTGCTGCAGTGCGCTCTTTTACATTTGCCATAACTTAACCCCGCTTAAACAAAACTCAATATACTTGTTATATTTTCCAGCTGTTTAAATATTCTTCCTGTTCAGGCGTCAGTGTATCTATTTCAATACCCATAGATTGGAGTTTTAATTCTGCAATTTTTACATCAACCTCATAAGGCAAGGTATATAATTTGTTTTCTAATTTGCCTTTATTTTTTACAAGAAATTCAATACCTAGAGCCTGATTTGCAAAACTCATATCCATTACACTTGCGGGGTGTCCTTCTGCGGCAATCAAATTGACAAGTCTGCCTTCACAAAGTACATAGACTGATTTGCCGTTATCAAGTACATATTCTTCAAGATTTGGTCTGATTTGTTTAATTTCTGTTGTATGTGCTTTTAAACCCGCAACATTGATTTCCCAGTCAAAATGTCCTACATTCCCGACAAAAGCACCGTCTTTCATTGTCAGTAAATGTTCAACATCTACAACATGCTTATCTCCCGTAACAGCAAGGAAAATATCTCCTTCCAATGCTGCTTTTGCTATCGGCATAACTCTGTAACCTTCCATAGCGGCTTCAAGTGCTTTTAGAGGGTCTACTTCACAAACAATTACATTTGCGCCAAGGGCTTTTGCTCTTAAAGCGACTCCTTTGCCGCACCAACCGTAACCCGATACAACAACTGTTTTGCCGGCAACAAGTATATTTGCCGCTCTCATAACTCCGTCAAAAGAGCTTTGTCCGGTTCCGTATCTGTTGTCATATAAGTGTTTTGTTAAACTCGTATTTACTCCGACTGCAGGAAATCCTAATGTTCCTTGTTTTTCCATAGCCTGAAGTCTGATTATACCTGTTGTGGTTTCTTCGGTTGAACCGATTATTTTGCTTATTAATTCAGGTCTTTTGTCGTGAATCATTGAAACCATGTCACATCCGTCATCAATAATTATATCCGGATTGTGGTTTAATGCTTCTTCAATATGGCTTTTGTATTGTTCCACGCTTTCGCCTGAAATTGCAAATACAGGCATGTTGTAATATTTAACGAGTGCAGCTGCAACATCATCCTGTGTTGATAGAGGATTTGATGCAACAAGAACCGAATCCGCACCGCCCGCCTGCATAACGGTACATAATGCGGCTGTTTCTTTTGTAACATGCACACAAGCTGACAATTTCAAACCTTTGAACGGTTGTTCTTTTATAAATCTTTCCCGTATTGATTTTAGTACAGGCATATCTTTGAATGCCCAATCAATTTGTTTTTTGCCCTGAGGTGCCAAATCTATATCTTTAATATCACATTTTATATCTGTTGTCTGCATCAAATTTCTCCTTATATTTTTCAATATATATTGTATCGTATGCTATGATTGATTGCAAGACTATTCAATTTATATATTTTAAAATTTCTTTTATTATAATTTGAAAAAATTGTAATTTGTTGGAAATTATTTTGACAAAATATTAATATATTTTTTATTTGTTATAAAATTTATAATATGCAACAATATTATGATAAAGGGGATATACAACTATATTTAGGTGATTGCATTGAGATTTTAAAAAAAGCAATTCCTGAATCTATTGATATGATTTTTGCAGATCCGCCGTACATGTTATCAAATGGCGGAATATCTTGCCAAGCCGGCAAAGTTGTCTGCGTAAATAAAGGCAAATGGGATGAAAGCAAAGGATTAGATGAAGATTTTGCATTTCACCAAAAATGGATTAATGCTTGTCGCAGAGTTCTAAAACCAAACGGAACCATTTGGATTTCTGGAACATATCATTCCATTTATGCTTGTGGGTTTGCTTTACAAAAAGCTGGTTATAAAATTCTAAATGATATAACATGGTACAAGCCAAATGCTTCACCCAATATGAGTTGCAGATATTTTACAGCAAGCCATGAAACTTTACTTTGGGCAAGAAAAGAGCAAAAAAGTAAACACACGTTTAATTATGATGTTGTTAAAAATTCTCATTGGGAAGATGATCGATACAAGCACGAGCATAAACAAATGCGTTCAGTTTGGGATATACCTACAACGAAACCGGAAGAAAAAACTTTCGGTAAACATCCTACACAAAAACCTTTAGAATTGTTAAGGCGAATAATCCTTGCCTCAACGAACAAAGGAGATTTAATTTTAGATCCGTTTACAGGCAGTTCAACAACTGGTATAATGGCATTGAGATTAGGACGAAAATTTATCGGTATAGACTTGGAAAAAGAGTATTTAGACCTTTCTATTAAAAGGTTTGAGCAAGAATTTGTTGATAAGGAATTACAATGGCAGTAGTTTTAGAAAAACTAAAAGAAGAAACTTATCCGATAGTTAAGTGGGTTGGCGGAAAGCGTCAGCTTATGTTTGAGTTGCTAAAAAACATGCCGAAAAATTACAATAGATACTTTGAACCTTTTATTGGTGGTGGGGCATTGTTTTTTGAGCTTCAGCCTGATAATGCCTATATTTCTGATATGAACAAAGAGTTAATCAATCTTTACCAAGTCGTTAGAGATAATGTCAATGAGCTTATTGTGGATTTGCAAAAACATGATATTTCAAAAGAATATTTTATGGAAATCAGAAATATTGACCGTACGAAAGAATATAAAAATTGGTCGAATATTCAAAAAGCGAGCCGTTTCATATACTTAAACAGGACTTGTTTCAACGGAATGTATCGTGTAAATTCTCAAGGACAGTTTAATGTTCCGTTCGGATATTACAAAAATCCCAAAATAGTTGATGAAAATAATTTGATAAATTGCTCAAATTTGTTGCAAAGAACAGAAATCAAACATGCAGATTTTTCAGAAATTTTGAAAAATATTAAAAAAGGTGATTTTGTGTATTTTGACCCCCCTTATGTGCCTTTGAGTGAAACATCAAGTTTTACATCATACACAAAAGACGGATTTGATATGGATATGCAATTTAAACTTAAAGATGTTTGTGATGAATTAGACTCTATGGGTGTGAAGTTCTTATTATCAAACTCTGATACAAAATTGGTTAATGAATTATACGAAAATTATAATATAAAAAAGGTTTACGCTTCACGTCAAATAAATGCTAATGCTGACGGCAGAGGTAAAATTACGGAAGTTTTGGTGAGGAATTATTAATGATTAAAGATGGAATTGGTGGCGGTAATACAACAACTGGGTTAGTATTTGAAACAAAAGCAGATTTAAAGACCTTATTGAATGGAATAAAAAATTATCGTGTAGATGAGGAAAATAATGTTTTATATAAAGATAAACTTGTAGGTATGATATTTGTTAAAAATGCTCTTTATAAGTTTTTAGAGAAAAATGGTGTTAATTGGAAAGATTACCTTTCTAAAAAGTTACTTCCTGATGATTCAATTTATGTAATTTTAAACAATACATTTTATGTAATTGAATGTAAATATCAGCAGGTCGCAGGTTCAGTTGATGAAAAATTACAAACTTGTGATTTTAAAAAGAAACAATATAAAAGACTTTTAGCATCTTTGAATTTTGAAGTTGAGTATATTTATATTTTAAATGATTGGTTTAAAAAACCTGAATATAAAGATGTTTTAGCTTATATTCATAGTGTTGGATGTGATTACTATTTTAATTATATTCCTTTAAAAAGATTAGGTTTACCGATAGAAAATTTATAATAATAATTTCTAAATTAAAGCGGCATTCTAACATGAATATTTCTTTATCATACAGGATTTTATATTGTAAAAATTTTGTAATAAAATTCTGAATTATAACAAAAAAAATTTTTCAGGATTGTTATAATTGACTGTAAGGAGTTGTGGTGTGAAAGTAAGCTTAAGTTTAGAAAACAACAAAAATAATAATCAGGTAAATTTTACAGGTTTTAAATGGGGAAAAGACGAGTACGGTTTTAAGCAGTTTGAATTTGCCTATCCTTTTGACCCGAACAGGCAGGAATGCTATCTGGAAGTGTTTAATCTCGGGCAAAGCGATGTCGGCAACTATTACACCACATCAAGAGCAAAAAACCGCAAAGGTGAAACACGAATTTGGATGAATGAAGGGGCTAACCGTCTTAATATGACAAAAGAATTCGGAATATTGCCCGACAGCCCTTTTGCTTATCATTATGTTGTAAGAGAAAAATACGGAAAACATGAAGAAACAATAGAAATTGATGCAGGCGACAGCATTCAGGAGGACAAATACGGTCAGAAAATGGCGTTCAATATTGTTGTTCCCGGAGGCTCTTTAGTATCTAAAGGCGGTTCAATGAAACTTGTCAATATTGATACTCAGAATGTAGGTGTCGTTTATGATGCTCATGGGAAATGGACGATTAATGAACAACTCAAAAATCGTGCACAAAAATCCGTAAAAACTTTGACAAATGTTTATGGCGGTACTGCCGCAGGTTTGGAAAAAGATATAGATGAAGGCAAATATGACGGATATTCAAGAATAATTTCACTGCCTGTATTTACAAGAGATGATTTTTCTTCTCACAAATACTGGATTGAAAATATTTTTCAGCCTTGCAACAGCCTGATGAATATCAACAACTACGGTTCTTTGCAAAGAAAAATGTTTGCTCACGATTTGAATTTTGTATCTGACGGTGCGTTTGTAAATGAAGGTTTGCAGGGTACTCACTTTACAAATATGCTCAAATGGGGTACAGAATCACCTTATTTCAGATGGTTCAGAGCAAGTAATCTTAAAGATGCTCCTTTATCTTTGGGAGTTTTCCCTAAAAATACCCAAAACATTACATACAAGCTTGTAAACTCTCCTGTTTTATATGAACAAAATTCCTCAGGAAAAGTTACGGAACATTCCAACCCTAATTACGATTCCAAAAAACCGACTTATATGCAGTTTTTGGATAAAAGACTTGTTACAAAAGAAGAATTAAAAGATCCTCAGCTTTTAATAAAAACATATTCAAAACTTAATACCGATAAATTTTATGATATTCACACCCATGATGATTCGGTATTTCCTTACGCTTTTGAAGTTGAGCCTGAAACCATAAAACTTAACGTAAAATTTTTCAATCAGCACAACAGTGAAGTTCCGAGTAATGAAAAATTAAAATTTGACGGTTATGAAGCTGCAAGAATAATGTCTAAAAACAAAAATTATGTTGTAGACGGAAAATTTGAAAGCGGTTTTGAAACTTGGGACGCTAACCCTGATATTGCAAAACTGAATTTTGTAATATCAAATAATGATTTAAAAACTCTAAAAAATATGACTCCTGAAGATGCACAAATTGAGGAAGAAAAAATAAGGCTTGCAAACTGTCAGGTTCAGGATTATACGGTTGAAGGCGGCAAATATTGGACAAGAAAAACAGCCGATATTTTGAGAATGCACATAGCACAAAATATTGCAAAAGCAGATGCACAAAATCCGTCACAGGTTTATGACAACATTATGAAAAAATCAGACGGACAAACTTTCCCGACCGCATTAAAAGCAGAGTTATACAAAGACGAAGTTGAAAATGTTTTAAGCGGTTTCTATACCGGTTCAAGAAAGTTGTCCCAAGAAGATAAGAGCGGTCAAATTCTTGAACAGTTGATGAATATGCCGTTAGAAACCATTGAATTTGGTACAAATCTTGTCGGGGTTTTGGGTTCTCCGTTGGTTTCAAAACGTGCATCAACAGAAGATGAAATCGGGGTCCCCAGATATGATTTATACAAATTCGGAAATCCTAATTTGCCAAAAGAATATCAAAAATCTTATAACGAGATGGAAAATATTTACAAAAATCAGATGCTTAATTTTGCATCGGATGTGTTGAATGATGTTAATGACAAGCTTTCTGCCGACAATAAATTATTTGACGGTGAAAAGGTGACGGAATTTGGTCAGTATGTCTTGCCGTTGATTGTTCCTGAAATAGCTAAATATTCAATAATTTCAGCTTTGGCTCCTGATGTTGAGACCAAATTTGACAATGCGACCGGTGAAATCAGTTACAATTATGATAAATTACTCAATACTCATATTGAGAGTCTGAATTTGCCAAAAGCTGCATCCCCTCAGGATGAAGCAATGCTTGTTTTGGGCAAAATGAAAAAAGGTATAGAAAATATTTCTCAATCAGATAAAGATGACCTTGCAAAAGCGATTTTAACGTCCGTAAAAAATACCAATGCGGAAAGTTTTAAACTTGCAGATTTGATTATAGATAAAACACAGGCAGGTTTAGACTGGAGAATAGATGCGACAAAAGATATTGCGGATATTGATTCTTTGAAGACCCATAAACAGCCTTTTGAAGAAATTTTTGGCGATGTAACAAGATTCTGGTCAAAATTTTCTAAAGGTGTTTTATCAGAAAACAATAATTCTTATATCGTAGCGGAAGTTACTGATGAAGATAATCTTCACGATATGGCATGGGGCTATAAATCAGAAACTTTCCCTGAAAAGAAAGATATTTTAACAAAGTTATTCAGACTTACGGGCATGACTGCTAATGCTCAATATTCAAAATTCTTCTATGATATTGTAAAACTTTACTCAAAATCATTTCAAGACGGTTCTACAATGGATGGTGAGGCTGAAGATACCCATGTTTTGGCAGACAAATTACAGAACATGCTGATGTCACCTTCTCAGCCGTTATTAAAATCATTCTCTTTGCCGTCAATTTTGTATGCTTATACATTTATCGGAAACCATGACAAGCCAAGAGCACTTCACTGTGCTGCACTTGATATGGGTATGTTCTATTCGGATTTAACTTATGATGATAAAGCTCACAGAGAGGATGCTTATCGTTTGTTGAATGACAAGTGGTTAGACCCTGTAACTAACGAAGATTTGAAAAATTATAATTTTAACGCAGTTTCCCCGAAAGCTGTTGCAATGGGTATGGCTGTGCGCAAAGGTTGTATTGATGTTCTGAATTTTTATAAAGACAGAATGTCGAAAGATGAATTTGATAATAATTTTAAAGCAATCAGCAAAGCAGTTGCCGATTTGAGCGCAGGTAAATTCAAAGATATCAGATTTGACGCCGATTCTTTCGGGGTAAAACCTATTGATTTTAATATAGAAAAGGTTGTAGAACAGGCTAAAGAACAATACGGGTTCAATATTTCCGATGAAGAAGCCTCAAGAAAATTTGAGCATGATGTATTCTGGAATATTATGGAACCTGCAATGACAAAAGTTCTTGCTATGATGAAGGTTCTTGTTGCACTTCCGGGGATGCCGACACTGTTTGACGGTGATGATTTAGGTGCAACGGGTTATGATACTGAAACCAAAAATATGTATCTTCAGGGCAGACAAAGAGTTCATAATGAATGGATGGATAAGGACAATCCTAAATATGAGCTTATTTCAAAATATAAAACCCAGTTTGATAAGGTAATGGCATTGAGAAAAAATCCTAACTGTAATGCCCTGAATAACGGTGCACCTTTTGTATTGCCGACTCAAATTGCGTATAATCCTTTCGGAGGTGATAAAACAAAATATAATATTCCTGCTGTTATGCAGCAGAGTACTGATGGCAGAATGACAATATCGTTATTCAATTTACACAGAAATATTGATTCCGAAAAGCCAAAATACGATACTACTCAAAAGCTTGATACAAAATGTCTTAAACTTCCGAAGATAATGTTAAACTTTGATGATGGCGGAACACTTCAAAATGGAGCTTTGGGATTTGGTATTCAGGGACTTGCTGATAATACGGAATTTTATAATGCAAATGATCCGAGTGATGTTTATTATGTAAATCTTGATAAATCGAATGGTCAATATTGTATCAAACGTGGTACAGACGGCGGAAATATTACGATATACGATACAACACTTGTGTTATACAGTAATCCGAAAAAAGCACCTTTGTCTTTCAGAGGTCAGTACCATATTGAACAAAATTCTAATGTTATTAAAAATGCTTATTCTCCTAAAGCCAATGAATGCGGAAAACAATTGTCTTTATGCAGATAACTCGGGATATCTTATGTTTATAAAATGCCTTTTTCTATTGCAAAAACCGCAAGAGAAACTCGGTTTTTAAGATAGGTTTTTCTCATAATTCTTCGGATACAGATTTTTATGCTTGCTTCCGACAGATTAAGCAGTTTTGCTATTTCGCCGTTGGTTGAACCTTTTGTTATGAATTTCAAAATAATTCTTTCTCTTTCATCAAAACAATTTTTCATATCTAATCTCCCCCTTATCATAAATTATAAAGAATCTGAAATAAAATTCTTTAATAATATTTCCATTTTGAAAAATATTTAAAATAAATTTGGTAATTATATACAAAGTTACGATAACTATCTCAGTTTTTACTATATCTGTTAATTATTAAATTCCATAAATAATATTATCGGTAGTTTTTGTAAAAAAACTACCTGCCCCATTTCTTTGACCGCAAAGAAACGGG
>FLNX01001172.1_pt1 | contig 19717 bp, 12 predicted proteins | sample 1140341 | NCBI WGS metagenome assembly FLNX01 (sample SAMEA3878208, study PRJEB12797) | bioreactor metagenome | biome: Moose rumen | place: Sweden | collected 2011-10
GTCCGGCATCCCCATCCTTAACGCCGTCAGCATCCCAACTGGCGGCGTTCCTGTCTTCACCAGTCCTATACCCCCTTCAGCCGCTCAGTTCTTCCAACCGGAGACCGCCCGGTAATCGGCTCCAGTTACCGCTTCAGGGGCGCCAGACGTGCGCCAAAAGTTGTTGAACTGTGCTCCAAAACTTGTGGAACGGTGATCCGCAAATAGTGGAATGGTGCGCCACGAAAAGTGGAACGGACAGTCACGAGTTTAGTGCGATAACGCTTCAAAAAACTCATAACTCCCACCAAGTTCAGGTATCTGGCTGACAGTGACCATCTGAGCAGTGATGAAACCGGAGATTTCAGACAGTATCTGAACAAGTCATTCCTTATGGATCCCGCCACCGGTAGCAATGCTGTGAAAGATTCCCTTGAAACGCTGCTTAGGCTTCTGAGGATCCATCACGGGATCCCTCCGGTGCTCCTCATAGATGAATATGATGTGCCCATAGCCAAAGCCGCCCACAACGGCTATTACCGGGATATGCTAGACATGATAAGTGTCTTTCTGGGAAAGGCGCTGAAGACCAATGAGGATCTGGGTCGGGCGGTGCTGACCGGATGTCTCAGAGCTGCCAAGGAGAGCATTTTCAACGGTCTTAACAACCTGCAGATCTGCTCCGTCATTGATAAGGATGATGACAGCATATCCCAGGGTGTGGGCTTCACCAGAGAGGAGACCAGGAGCGTTCTGGCCTATTACGGCCTTGAGGACTATGCTGAGCATGCCGCAAGGAATTACGACGGATATAATTTTGGGTATGTGCCCATGTACTGTCCCTAGGATGTGATGTCCTTCTGCAATGCTAACTACCGGAATGTGGGCAGACCGGGCAGAGAAGTCACTGTCGGTAATTACTGGCTCAACACCAGCGGCAATGATGTGATTGAGGAGTTCATGGGCTTTATCTCTCCGGAGGAACTTGACATGTTGCAGGATCTTCTGGATGGTCGGCACATCAGGACAGTGATCAGTCCCGCCCTCTGCTACGGGGATCTGTCCTTACACCGGGTGAAAGACTTCTGGACTCTGCTACTTTTCACCGGCTATCTTACAGCAGATCTTGCCTTCAAGCCGGAGAAAAGGGATGAGTACAGTCTGTACATTCCCAATGAGGAGATCAGGGATTGCTTCAGAACAAAGATCCTGGATTTCTTCGCCTGCAATCCGGTTATGCAAAACCATGCTGAAGAGTTTGCCAGAGGGCTGTTCTCCGGGGATGAGGTACTGGTCCAGAACTGTCTCAGAGGGCTGCTGGCCAAATATGTGAGATCAAGTTTAAAGTGATGATTTTGTGGTGGGCAAAGACTATTACCGGATCATGCTAAGGAGACAGGAACTGCTTGCAGGGCAGCTCTCCCGGAGAAAAGTGGTTCACAGCACGCTGATAACCACCTTCGGTTTGAAGGTGAATGAGTACAGCGGGGTTTTCACCAATGTGATCACGCTTGATGATCTTTTTGCTGGCAGTTAGCCGGGACAGGTGAGCATAGTGCTAGTTTTTTTTGCAGCAGTGCACCTGTTGCGTGGAACCGAGCTGATTCTGTAGAATCATCTCGTGCCTTTCTGCTGATGAATTTAGGTTGTGATATGAACTGTAATGAAAAAAGCAATGCAGTGTCCGGAGTGCCGGATCTTCCAGAAAACAATACGGCAGACATAAAGCCTGAAGAACTTCCTGGAATTTGTGATCGTCTTTATTTCCGGCTTACGTCAACAATGCTTTTGTCGACAGCTGCATTGGTTATTCTAGTCGTGGGGGTGCTCGGTATCGGACTGGAGTTCAGACATGCGGGATGGCTCTTTGTGCCCTTTTTTATTTTGCTAGTTGGAATTTACTGCGTCTCAATATCACTGACTCAAACTGCAGTGTCTGTTTTCTCCAAGATCGGAGAGATCTATCCCAGAATAAAAGCGCAAACTGTATTCTGCAACAGACTAACGTCACGGGTACAATGCCTGCTCTTTCTGTCTGGCGGTTTTGGGGGAGTGATCCTAGCCATCTTACCGATCATTATTCCACTTGGTGCGGGCTTAGTTGCGCTTTTTATCCTATCGGTATTTGCAGTAGGCCATGATGGATCCACTTTGTTCAGCAATTTTGAAAGCAGCCATAGCGGTCTGATCACTGGTTTTTACGTTGGTATAGCTGTGTTATTAATTTTTACGGTTGCGATCATTGCTATTAATATGTACTGTTTTGGGGTTTTGTTTGTTGTCAGAAGCCGATTGAAACAGATGATTAAATTAGTGGTTAACTTGCCAAGGCAACATGAAAAGACCGGTCTGAACACCTGAATTTCAGGATTCAGTGAGGCACATTCTGGGTGTTGCCGTATTTGTTGTTCAGATTGGACAACGTGGACTGAATCGTTTTTACTCATCAGCGTGTTCAGAGCATTCATCACCTAACAATATGTCCTGTGACCCGGTGGTCACTGTTTGCTGCCGGTGTAGGATTATGATGATCGACGGTTATTTCTCATCTCAGAAGTCTCAGGCTGAAGTGTTGTGACGCCACGTTGTCGCTGTCGGCAATTAGCGCTTCTCCACCTATCATGATCCTGCCAGTCATTGCTATTTGAAGCCCGCAACTAACAGACATGATCATGCCGGGGCGCTCGGTATGAGACTGCTGCGGTCTCTCAGAAACACCAGTTTCCTGTGAACCCAAAACGGAACTCAACGTTACATCTTTAAGTTCAATGATTTAGTGGGACAGATGTACATGAGGATCTTTCCTGCATAACTTGGTGTCAGCCGTGATCACCGGTCGCCCGTTACCACGGATTTCCTATAGTGATGCTGTACAATCTTGGAGCCTGGTGTACTGAAGGTACTGTTTTTTCCGGATGGCTGTGGCTGCTGTCTTCCTCTTGCCTTCTTCTCTTGCCATGTGGATATCATCTACGTCCGGTTTTTCCCAGGTGTACGTCTTCCGTTCCGCTGATCATTCTTCCGGCGCACTCTTTGAAATGTCTGTCAACTCAAAAAAATGATTTTCAGTATGTGAGAAAATGGACTGAAAATGTCGGAAATTAACAGCTTTTCCCGGCGGTGCATGCTGTTATGTTTTTCCCGCAGCCAGGGCGGGAGTTGACCTGTGGGGATCAGCCAAGAAAGACAAGGCAGGGAAATATGGCAGAGAGGAATGCGGCAGACAGGGATTTCAATCATAAGACCCTGTGCATCTGCTCCCGCTTCAAGGATCAGCTGGAAAAGATGCAGACCCGGAACCCGGGGTTGCTGAAGAAGGTCATGCAGAAACTTGAGCGTCTCAGCACCATGGAGTCCTCTGCGCTCTTTGCCTACCTCCGCTCCCAGGACAGCAAGAAGTTTCATAACTATACCGCGGTTTCCTCCGCAGATCTGTCCAGGCGGATCTTCAAGTTCCGCTTGGACAGCGGTGAACGGATCCTGTTCACCTTCGGCAGTTGTGTCAACTATCTTAGCAGTGAGTATGCCGACCGCATCATCCTCCTGGCCATTGCCTCCCATGACAAGCAGTCCAGCCAGTCGGGCTTTGAAAGTGATCTGGATCGGGTGGAGACCCTGACGGATCTCACCAGCGGGGAGGATGTGGCAGGAGCCCAGGATCTCACGGACTTTGACGTTGATCCGGTGAAGCTCACCAAGAACTTTGCGGTGCCGGACTACCGCCTGGAGTCTGCCGACGAGTTCTTTGTGGCGGATGTGGATCACTATCCTGAAGACAACCTGGAGCTCCTGGACGTGATCCTGTCCAAGGAGCAGGGAGAACTCATCACCGAGTTCACCCAGCGCAGCTGCCCCATGATCATCACCGGCGGCGCCGGCACCGGCAAGACCATCCTCCTTTCCCACATCTTCCACAACTTTGTCACCGTCAACCCCGGGGAGAATGTCCGCAGCATCTACTTCACCAACTCCCGCTTCCTTCTGGACAATGTCCGGGCCAAGGTGAAGTTCATCAACGGGGTCTACGGCATTGATGACATCACCCAGCGGCCCAATGTGATGTTCACGGATATCAGCACCTTCCTGAAGGATATCCTCCGCAGCCGGATCAGCCGGGACATCTCCCTGATAAGCTATGATGACTTCTACCGTTTCTGCCGCGACGGGGATCACCTGAACCAGTTCTTCCGGGATCACAACGTCAAGCTGAAGGACGTGCCCTCCCCCTATCAGATGTGGACGGAGATCCGGGGGTGCATCAAGGGGGGCCTCAGCAGCGAGTGGCTCCGGACAGAGCCGGTGAGCCAGGAGGCTGTTGAGCACGACCGGGAGTTCAGGAAAGGCTTTGAGCAGTTGCTGCGCCACGGTCTGCTTATGGCCGCGGAGCGGGGCTCCACTGCCTACATCTTTCCTGATGAGCCGCCCCAGTCCTTCCTGCAGCTGCGCAACTCCAGCGGCGGCGAGGAGCGCCAGGAGCTGGATGATCTGCTGCGGCTGTACCGGGATCTGAAAAAGAAGTTCCGCCGGAAATGGGAAATGAACGTGGCGGTGATGCCCATGCGGGATCTGGAGGAATACATCCATGTCACCGGGGAACTTTCGGATATTTCTGACAACCATCTGAAAAGGGTGTGCTGGGAGTTCTGCCGGGACTATGACCGCACCTTCCGGGATGATCCGGATCCGGATCGCCTGCGGATTGACGACAACGATCTGGCCCGGATGGTTCTGGCCCGGCCGGAGTTTGCCCAGTCCCTGGAGGGCACCTATGATCTGGTGGTCATTGACGAGGTACAGGACTACACAGATCTCCAGGTCTACCTGATCTCCCGCCTGGCCAAGAAACTGCTGATCATCGCCGGTGATCAGCACCAGATCATCAACCCCTCCTTCTTCCATCCTGACAAACTGAAGTTTCTGCCCAAGATCGCCGAGAACACCCCGGCGGATTTCAATGAGGTTCAGACCCTGGGGATCAACTTCCGCTCCACCTCGGTGGTGATCCACCTGCTGAACAGCCTCATCTCCTTCCGTCAGCAGAAGATCGGCAACATGGAGCGCCGCTCCGAGAACCCCGAGGTGATCCTGGAGAGCAAGGGCGAGCGGATGGGCAAGTTCCGCAACATCAATGCGGTGGATCTCCAGGATCGGAAGGCGGTGGATCACCTGTTCCGGACCTTCCAGGGTCACAATGCCGAGTTCTCCTATGTGGCCGTCCTGGTGCCGGATGAGGAGACCAAGCAGCTCCTGATTTCCCGCTGGGGCTTCCTGCGCACCATGCTGTTCACCCTGTCGGAGATCAAGGGCCTGGAGTACCAGTTCGTGATCTGCTGCAACATGTTCACCTCCTCCTTTGAGATCTGGCGGAAGATCCTGTCCAGCACCGGGAAGACCAAGGAGACCCGGTACCGCTTCATCTTCAACCAGCTGTATGTGGCCGTGTCCCGGGCCGTGAAGTCCATTGCCTTTGTGGAGGACTTTGCCGTCCTCAACCCGCGGCGGGATCATGGCAAGATCGGCGATATCTTCTACCGGATCCTGGGCTGTGTGGTGGATTTCCCCGATGAGACCATGGACTGGAAGGAGCTCATCTCCCAGTTCAGGATCAGCTCCAACATCGCCACGGTGATCAAGAACATTGAGCATCTGATCTACATCAACAAATATGACACCGCCATCATGCAGTACCAGGAGCTGGCCGCCGCCGAGGGGATCAGCCGCTCGGTGCGCCGGGAGATCGGCAAGTGCATTGACAACTGCAAGCGGCGCTTTGTCTCCTATCTGATAGAGGATCGGGTGGAGATCCGCCAGGGGCTGCTGTATGCCTTCATCCTGGGCTATGAGGATCTGATCCAGCGTTATCAGGATCGGCTCCAGAAGACCGATCCCCTGTACCGGCTGATCTGCATCCGCCAGGACAGCGACTACCTGAGCCCGGAGCATGGCTTTGCCTGGTCCGGCACACTGTTTTCGGATCTGTATGCTGCCTGCTACGGCAGCTTTGACGGCGGGGTCTTTGTCACGGAGGCGGATCGGCGGGAGTTCCTGTCATCCTTCCGCCGTGTCCTGGCGGCCCGTTTTGAAAAGACACAGCTTGAAAAGAGGAAGAAGGGGTGACAGCCCATGGAAAATGAAGTGGTCAATGAGATCAGGGAACTGCTGCAGCGACTGCTGGATCTCACCGGCTCTGCGGTTGATGCCGGAGGCGGAGAGTCCGGGCAGATGCTGGCGGCTCTCAACGACTTTGCGTTGCTGAACCTCATCCGGAACGACATCGCTTCCCTCCGGAAGGACTACCGGGAACTGGAGTCTCTGAAGGATCAGCAGGCGGATGAGATCCGGAAGATCGGCACGGACATTGTCCGCAACGCCGAGAACAAGGTCCTGGAGGCCCGGAGAGCCATGGAGGCGGAGAAGGACAAGATCTGCGACAAACTGGATCTGGAGATCTACCGCTCCTTCAGGCGCCATTTCAACACCAACCTGCGGCAGGTGCTGGCCGATCAGAAGGCGGAGATCAAGTCCGGGGTCTTTGATGAGGTGGTTCTGTCCATCCTCCGGCAGCGGGGGAATGACGCATTGCCGGCCCTCATTGAGCAGCAGGCGGCGGAACTGAAGGAGCTCAGGAACCGCACCGCCAAGCTGGAGTCCGCTCTTGAGAAACTCCGCTCCAAGGATCGGGGCGGCGCCGGAGAGGGTGACTCCTCTCAGGATGGCGACAAAGCTTCCCGCTCCTCCTCCCGGAAGAGGAAGGGCGGTACTGCCCGGGACCGGGCCGCCGGTGGTCAGGAGGATGAACGGGACACTGCCGGAGACACCCGGGAGAAGGACGCCTCCTCTGATCAGGAGGCCTCTCTCCGGCCGGCAACTGAGGATGACGGCGCGTCCGGTGAGCGGGGCCGGGGCAGGGGCCGTCCTGCCGGGGACCGCCCTGGTGAGGATGACGGCCAGGGCACCCTGGACTTCGGCGGCACGGCTGACGGCGGTGATAACAGCGGTGATGATGACGCCATGGAATTGTCCCAGACTTCCCGTACTGCTGATGGCGGTGGCAAACTGAGCCTGGGTCCCCGGGGCGGCCGGAAGCGCCGGAGCGGGGACGGACCTGAGACCCATGTGACCAGGGGCAGACGGCAGTGAGCGCCTGCACGGGGGATCCTGTGACCGATCTGGCCGGCGGGATCCGGATGATGGTTTTTCCTGAGATCCTCCGGGAGATCAGGAGCAGACGGAGGTTTGGTCAGTGCCCTCAGTGAAAGTTGCCCGCCGTCCCGTCCGGGACGAGCAGGAGGGGAAGGAGTCCCGGTTCAAGATCATCATTGGCAAGGACGGCTGCCAGTTCGGCCGGGACTTCAACTTCTCCCGGAAGATGGCCTGGACTGTCATTGATGAGGATGCGGAGCATGTCCTGCTGATCTCCAAAGGTGTGGTGGTGCTGGATTCCTTCCACTTGGAACCTGTGGACTGCAGCTGGGAGACCTCCTATGCCCGGGACTTCCTCAACGGGGAGTTTCTCCAGGCCTGCTTCCGGGACACGGATATCCGCCACATCCGGCTGACCGTGTGTGAGGATCAGGTGAATGAGTTCGGGATCCGGCCGGGGAAGCGTACTTTTGACCGGCTGTTCCTCCTGAGCGCCCAGGAGTTTCTGCGCTACCGGGAGGTGATCCCCTCCTGCCGGGTGTCCCTGGAGTTTAGGGCCCGGGCCAAGGAGGATTTCTTCATGCCGGAGGACTACCAGGACAAACTCCGGAACCGGAGCATGGAGCTGGACACGGATCTCCTGTTCCCGGAGCGGGATGAACTGGAGAATTTCCAGCCCCTGAGCGCCGTGAACTTTTTTGACAGTATCGGCTGGTGGCTCAGAACCCCCGGGGTGCTGCCCAGCGAATACATGTATGTCAGCCGCCACAACTACCTGCACCGCCGGGGGCTGAATGCCTTTTTGGCGGTGAACGGGTACCGCCCGGCCATGTGGCTGGATCGGTACTACTTCAGATCCCTGATGGGGGGAGCTGGCAGGTGACACGCTGAGATGCCGGCTTTCTGAGCCTGGGCTGATCCGGGATCGGAGCCATTTGTGATGAGCGCAGGCAGGAGCGGGATCTGGACAGCAGAAAGGCAGTCAGGAGCAGGATCCGGACAGCAGAAAGCCCCGGGAGGAATTTCCTGCCCCGGGGCTTGTCTCATGTTCCTTCAGCAGAGTTCCCCGGAACTGTTCCGGGGCAGTGTCAGAACTGATCTTCAGCCGGCTTTCTCAGTCAACTTCCGGATTGCCTGTAAATTCAACCTGTCCGTGTCCGGAGTGCCCGGAGGCTCAGCGCGATCTGGCCGTCCTGATCCGGGGTGTCTGCAGTGGGGAAGCCGGTCAGCTTATCTGCGGCTGGCGTAGGATGCCACCTTTTCCAGCAGCTGGTTCTGGATCATGGTGTCCTCCAGGGTGAACTCCCGTGCATCCAGGTTCATGACAGAGCCCTCTTCCAGAGCGAGCATGAAGGCCGGCACGGCTTCCTTGTATTTGATCCACTTCCTTTCCATGTCCCGGACGGCATCCTTCAGATCCTTCTTTTTCTTGTCCCCCAGTGATCCCATGATCTTCTTGTAGATCTTGTTGAGGTTGCCGTCCTGGAGTTTCAGGCCCTTGTCCTGGCAGTCATACATGTCGGTCATGGCCGTGGCCTTGTTCCGGCATTTTTCATATCCGGGATAGGCATCCTGATGGTAGGAGACCTTCTCCCAGTTGGCGGCTTCCGCCTCGGGATTGGGGTTTTCCCCGGCGGCGGGCTCACACTCCGGATCCCGGGCGCAGTTGAAGTAGGAGCCCAGGAAATAGTTGAAGCGGATGGTCTGGGTCAGTTCGAAGATATCATATTCCGCCTGGGCTATATCCTTGTCTTCCACCAGCATACCATAGAGCTTTTTCACCGCGGCCAGGTATTCCTTCCGGGCCTTCAGGACTTTGCTGAGGCCGTCCTGGGCCTTCTGTCCGGCTTTCCGGGCCCCTTTTTCCGCCTGGGCAAGTAGATCCTGCTGGTTGATGAGCTCAAACTCCCGGGATGCCCCGGCGCACTGGCTTACCAGTGACGCCAGCCTGTCGGAGCAACTGCCGCCAACGCCCAGGTTGCAGACGTCCACCCCCAGCTCCGCGGCCTGGGCGTTGTAGCAGGACTCAAAGTTTTTGCCCAGATCTGCCAGGTTTGCCCAGGCCATGGCAGGGCTAGCGGCTGCAGTGGCTGCGGCCAGTGCCAGAATGCTGATGATCTTCATGTTTTCTCCTTGTCTGATGTCTGTTTTGCGCTGTTTAGCGATCCGGGGACAGCCTTCCTGCGGATCGGTGATGCTTAGCTTTCTCCGGATCGGTGCTGTCTGACGTCCGCTGACCGGGGAGCGCGACAGCCCACGAACCGGCAGTGCCCGCCAGAGCGTCTGTTCCTAAAGTAAGGTTATTCCCTGAGTTCTCCTGCCTCGGTGGCGAACTTCACCTCAATCCGGTCCCGGAGCTCAATTTTGTCTGAGCGGAAGAAGAGCATCTCACCTCCGCCGGCATCATTGCTGGACTTCATCATCCGGGCACTGGCAGGGGCCATCTCCACGGTGGCGAAAACCGGATCCTGGCTGTAACTGACGGACTCGATGCGGGTGAGCCGGGCGTTGTACATGCCTGCCAGGTGCCGGCCCTTTTCCAGGGAGTCCTTTACGGCCATTTCCCGGACCTTCCGGGCATGGACGGAGGGATCCTTCAGGGAGTAGGAGACATGGCCCACGGTGATCCCCGGGCGATCCATGGCTTCCTGCACCATCAGGGGCAGCAGGCTCAGATCACCGGTGACGGCGGTGATCGTCCGGGATCCGTCATATCCCGCCAGCACCCGCTTGCCGTCCTTCCGGTATTCATAGGAGGGGTAAATGCTGATGTTGTCGGCAGTAATGGCGTCCTCCGGAAGACCGAACTTCTCCTTAAGGGCCCTGACATAGCCGTCGGCGGCCTGCTGGAGATCCCGGCTCACCTGGGCCTTGTCCCGGCCGGAGAACCGGACGGCCACGGCCACGGTGACCTGATCCGGATCCACCCGGAGCACAGCGTCTCCGGTGACAGAGATAGTTGCTGCGGGGGAGGTCGGCTCCGCCGCGGCAGGCGCCAGCGGGGCGGTGAAGAGGCCGGCGGTGATCAGGGCGGCCAGGACTGCTGTTCTCATGTTCATTTCCTTGGTTTGTGAACTCTGCTGATGATGTTAGTGACTAGTCCCGGATCCGGCCAAGCAGGTGGTGCGGCTCCGGGCGTGAGGGCAGGGACCGGACCTACTGCCGCAGGGCGTTTTCCAGGTCCTCCGGGGACACATTGCGGTTTTTCCGGATCAGCACATAGGTGGCACCGGCTCCGCCGTGGTAGGGCATGGCGTGGTGGAAGGCCAGCACCGGCTCCGCTTGCTTCAGCCAGTGGAAGACGAAGCTTTTGAGCTGGGCCTTGGGAGTGGTGCGGTCACCTTTGCCATGGATGATGATCACAAAGCGGTAGCCCCGGTCAAAGGACTTGCTGAGGAACTCGTCCACGGCGGTACGGGCCTGATCCAGGGTGCGGTGGTGGAGATCAATGTAGTCCATGATCCGGTATTCCCCGTGCTTCACCTTCATGAAGACGCCGTTGAGCACCCCTTCCTTCCGGTAGCCGGTGATCTCCGCCGGATCCAGATAGTGGATCTTCTCCATGGACAGGGCCAGCTTCTCCCGGTAGGGCTCGTTCTCTGCCGCCCGGCGACGGATGCGGATCTGCTCCTCTGACAGTTCCTCATCCTTCCGGATCCGCACCGTGTCCTGGATCATGGGCCGCACATCCGGCATCATGGCGGCAAAGGGATCTTCCCGCTCTTCGTCCTCCAGCTCCTCCAGGATCCGCCGGAGCTCTGAGCTCAGATCACCCTCCCCGGAGACGGATCCGGTGCCGGTGCCTTCCGGTTTGCTTGCCTTCCGGGCTTCCGCCTCCCGGGCCTGCCGTTCAGCCTCTTCCTGTTCACGGCGCTTCCGATCCTGCTCCTGGGAGGAGAGACGGTCACGGATCCCCGCCAGGGCCTCCATGGGATCCTGCATCATTCAACCACCTCAAACTCAGAGCCGGCAAAACCGCACATGGGGCATACAAAGTTACCCGGAAGTTTGCCCCGGTGCTCATAGTGGCAGATGGGGCAGCGGTAAATGCTGGCAAAGAAGGAAACTGCCGCCGGACGGGACACCACCTTGGGGGCGGTGTCGGCAATGGAGCGGGGCTTCGCCCGGGCATGACTGCCGACTGATCCGGCCTCATCTGGTGTGCCGTTGATCCGGCTGTGGAGGATGGCGCTGAACTCGGAGGCGCTGCCGGCAGCGGCCGATCCCCGGGGAAGCTCCCGGGGCGGCGGGGGCGGAGGCTCCGGAGGTGCCGGCGGGCTCTTTACCAGCTGGGCGGCACCTATGAGACTGGTGCCCGCAGGCTGGAACCCGTGGCCCTTTTTCCGGGCGGTCCGGCTGTCCGGATCAGCGCCGGCCGGGCTTTCGGCTTTGTCATCGCTCTCCGGGGATGCGGACTCACCTTCCGGAGCGATCCCGCCTGTTGCCATGGCACCGTCCAGGGCGGCGGCAAAATCAGCTGCCGGAACTTTCTCTTCGATCTTACCTGGCTTTCCTGGGGTTTCTTCCGTCTCCTCCGGAACCGTGGGCAGATCAGCATCGTGCGGCCGGATCCCGCCTTTCCCGGCAGCCTCTGCCAGGGCGGCATTGACCGCCTCCTCATCCTCCTCCTGGGCGGGACCGCCTGAGGCGCCCGCCGCCGAAAGGGTTTCGCTGCCGCCGGCAGACTCCGGGAAGGCGGTGGGACGGTCAGCCATCACCTGGTCATACATGCTGTCCCTGAGATCTAGCAGGTTCTGGACCTCTTTCTCCAGTTCATCCCAGGTGCGTCCGCCCTGGGGATCCTGCTCCTCCTCCCGGGGACTGTTCCGATCCTGGAGGGATGCTTCAGGGACCAGTGTTGGGGTCGGCCGGATCCGGAGTTCCGGATCGGCTCCCTGGGGTGTCCGGGGAGTATCCTCCGGTGCAATCCGTGGTGTGTCCGGAACTGCCGGGGAGATCTCTTCCTCTCCGGTGAAGCCCAGGTTTCTTTCCGCAGTTCCGGCGGGAGCGGGTGCCTGAGCCAGATCCTGTTCCCGCTTCTGATCCTGCTCTCGCACTAGATCCGGACTCTGACCGTGTCCCGGAGCCTGGCTAGGCTCCAGATCAGGAGCCAGCGCCGGTTCCGGACTCAGATCCGGAGCCATGCTGCTTTCAGGCTGTGCTGCCGGCACAGACGTCCCTGCGGGCACCTCTCCGGGGAAAGACCTTTCCGGGAAATCTTCCCGGGCATGGGCGGCCTTGCCCGATCTGCTGCCGGCTGCCGGATCCGGCAGATCAGCAAGAGCAGAAAGATCTGACAGATCGGTCAGATCCGGCAGATCTGGCTCCGGCTCTTTCCGGCTTTGCAGATCCTCCGGGGCAAGATCCCCGGCAGTCACCCCGGCAAAATCTTCCCCGTCCAGGGAAAGAGTAAGCGTCTGATCCTGATCCGGAACTTGAGCCGGATCCTGAGTCAGATCTAGGTCTAGATCCAGAACCGGGGCCTGAGTTTGGCTCCGGGCCGGTTCCTGCCGAGGTTTCTGATCCAGCGCCTTTCCTGGGGCGGCATCTTCCTTGAATGAGGCGTTGACCCCTGTGGCCGGGGGAACGATGGCGGCCAGTGCCAGATCGACCTCCAGATTGGCTTCCTGATCGTTTTCGGCACGGTCCAGGGTCTTCTGGGTAGCTGAGTCAGAGGTTGAGGCCGGTGTTGGTTCCGGTTCCGGGTCTGCTGCCGGTGCCTTGGTGTTGCGGGAGAGCCAGTTTTCTTCTGCCGCACCGGCGTCTTTGTCTGCCAGGGCATTTTCCGGTGCTGCCTTTGGCGATGATGACTGAGCCGGGGCGTTATTAATGCCGGGAGTGTCATTAATGCCAGTGGCGGTCTCCCCTTCGGCAGACAGGCTCAGATCCTCCCCGGGGAAGGTAGAGCCGGCTTCCGGGATCCCGGGGACAGCTGCGGTGTCCCCGGAGGCGAGGGCAAAACTGTCACCGTCCAGCACGGTGATGTCGTATTCATCCTCCCCAGGGGTGCTCAGCTGATCTTCCGGCTGCTCTTCATCGGTCCGGGGCATTTCCACGGAGTGGAGGCTTTCATTCTGCTCAGTCAGGGAAAGCCGGATCAGATCCTCCATCTCCTGCTGGAAATAATGCACGGACAGGGCGGCGTCTGAACTCATGATCCGGCTGTCGGTGATCTCCACAAACCAGACATAGTGGGTGCGGAACTCCATCCGGCCGGACACCTTGCCATAGAGGCAGGCGGAGGCGTCGTGCTTGGTGAGCACTGGGAGGCCGTGGAACTCCTCGCAGTCAATGCTCTGCCACTTGTCGGTGTCGTTGCCGGAGTTGTAGCCGAAGATTTCAATCACCCGGTGGTTGCACTTCCGGGAGAGCACGGAAATGGTCACGGTGGAGTCAAAGGAGAGGTTCTGGGAGGTGTAGGAGTTTTTCCGGGTGCTCAGCACCAGAATGGCGGGACTGGTCTCAATCTGGGAGAGGGAGGTGACCACACAGCCGGTGCTGCGGTTCTTGGAGTCCCTGAGCCCCAGGACATACAGTCCCCTGACCATCTGTATCTGCTGCAAATTCGGCATATACCTGCTCCTGGGGATCCTGTGCTGTTTACCTGGGGAATTATTCTAACACAGGGGATCACCGGGGATCCGGGATCCCGCATGGTGCCTTCATAGTTGTTTTAACGCTGTCACCTATTTTCCCGGTCCGGGGACAGGAGATCCGGGAAAGCGGACAGAAACTGAGCAGGAAACTCCTGGGATGTTGGGGGAGAGATCGGCATGAGGGGCGCTGCCGCTCCTAACTAAGGGAGGACGCTGCCGCTTCCGGATGGAGGGAGGACTCTTCCGGGATCTGGCAGGAACTGGTTCTAGCCCGGCTGTCGGACGGACACTGTCGGGACAGGTGGCCGTAAGGGCAGGGTGTGAGCCCGGGGAAACAGGGGATACGGACGGCGCCCAGGGAGGCACTGCCGGCGGATGGTCTTCCGGAAAAAGCCCAGGTGAAAGGCGGGCCTCCCTCAGTGGAACCGGGCATAAGGTCGGGGAGATGGGGTTATCCCGGGTGTTGCTCCGGGGAACTGCTTCCGGCTTAACCCTGGCCTCGGGCTCCGGGACCCACCAGGCTCTCCATGGTCTCATAGAGGCTGGCAGGATCCACCGGTTTGGACAGGTGGGCGTTCATTCCCGCCTGGAGGCTCTTCTGTACGTCCTCGTCAAAGGCGTTGGCGGTCAGGGCGATGATGGGCACGGTGCGGGCGTCAGGCCGGTCCAGTTTCCGGATCTCCCGGGCGGCCTCCAGGCCGTCCATCTCCGGCATCCTGAGATCCATGAGGATGGCGTCATAGTGGTTCACCGGGCTGGCTGTGAACTTCTCCAGGGCGATCCTGCCGTTGCCGGCGGTGTCCACCTGGACCTTCTTGACCTTCAGGAGCATGGTGATGATCTCCGCATTGATGGCGATGTCCTCTGCCAGGAGGATCCGCTTTCCGGTGAGATCTGCCTTCTTACGGGCATTCCTGATCTTCAGGTTCCGCAGCTGGCGGAACTGTCCCATGAGGGTGTCGGTCTGTAGGGGTTTGGACACAAAGGTGTCAATGCCGGCCTTGCCGGCCTCCTCCAGCATGTCGTCCCAGTGGGCGGAGATGAGGATCAGCACGGTCTCGTCGCCGCCGCTGATGTCCCGGATCTGCCGGGCAGTCTCCAGACCGTCCATTTCCGGCATCTGCCAGTCCAGCAGGATCAGACTGTAGGGCTCCCGGCGGGCATTCCTGAGGCGCACCATCTGCACAGCCTCGGCTCCGGACAGGGCGATCTCCGCAGCGGCCCCGGTCTTCTCCAGCTCCATCCGGGCATATTCGCAGGCAATGGGATCATCGTCCACCACCAGCACGCTCATGGCTTCAACTCCCATGTCCTCCCCGGCCTCCAGGGGCTTTTCGGCCTCATCAAAGGTCAGGGTCACCGTGAACTTGGTGCCTACATTCTTCTCGGACTCCACTGCGATGTCGCCGTTCATCATGTCCACAATCCGCTTGGTAATGGACATGCCCAGGCCTGTGCTGCCGTACTTGGTGCGGGCGGAGGCGTCCTCCTGGCTGAAGGGCTCGAAGATCTTCTCCAGATATTCCCTGCTCATGCCGATGCCGGTGTCCTTGATCTCAAAGCTGTAGGTGACCCGGTGTTCAAAGCTGCCCACCTGCCGTACATTGAATGTCACCCTGCCGTGCTCTGGTGTGAATTTCACCGCATTGCTCAGGATGTTGATCAGCACCTGCTTGATCTTCATGGCATCCCCGAGGTAGTAGCCGCCGTGATCATCCCGGATATCCCAGCGCCAGGTAATGCCTTTTTCTCTGCACTGGCTCTCCAGCATTACGTCTATCTGCTCCAGCAGTGCGCCCAGGGAGAAGATCTCCCGGCGCAAAGTCATCTTGCCGGCCTCGATCCGGGACATGTCCAGGATGTTGTTGATGATCTTCAGCAGGTGCTCGGCGGCGGATCCGATCTTCTCCAGGTGATCCCGGGTGGCAGGGGAGATATCGGGATCATTCAGGGCGATGCGGTCCAGGCCGATGATAGCGTTCATGGGGGTGCGGATCTCGTGGCTCATGTTGGACAGGAAGACCGTCTTGGCCTTGCTGGCAACCTCCGCCACTGCCAGGGCATCCTTCAGGGCCTGGCTCTGGGTCAGGGTCTTCCTGGTCTCGGCGTCCACATCCGCAAAGCCAAAGCCGATGGCGTGGACCATCTTGTCGGCCCGGTCCTCGGGATGGCGGACGCCGGCAATGCGCACCATCTCGTAACTTTCCACCCCGTTGCGGACGATGCGGTAGCGGAAGGTGATGAGCTTCTCCTTCTCCAGGTTACGCCGGATGTTGGCGGGATCGGTGAAGCGGATGAAGGCCTCCCGGTACTTCTCCGCCACTTTGGTCCGGGCATATTCCTGCATTTTGCCCAGATAGGAGAAGGTGCCCTGGCGCATGAGCTCGTTTTCCCGGTCGTTGCCCGCCTGGTAGCAAATGGCGCTGTCGGCGTCCAGATCCACGTAGAACACGCTGCGGTATTCCGAGGACAGGGCGGTGATCATGCTGTTGGCCTGATCATGGAGGGTGTCAAAATGCCGGGTGAGGCCGTAGCTGATCATGCGGATCCGGCGGCTTAAGCGCTGTACCTCCCCGGCGGTGGTGCTCTCCGGACTGTCGGCGGTCTCTTTCCCCTCAGGCTGCTCCTCCACGTCCACGGCAATTTTGCTGAGCTCCTCGGAGATCTCCTGGAGTTCGGTGTCCAGTGTCCGCATGCTCCGGCGCATCCGGGCGGTGATGAAGATGATGATGAGCACCGCCACGAACACGGTGACGGCACTGTTGATGATGATGGCCAGGTTCTGGCGGAAGATCCGGTCCTCATACCAGGCGGCGTCAAAGTCCACGGCTACGATGCCGGCAACCTCTCCTTTGGAGTTCAGCACCGGGCTGTAGGCGCTGTAGAAGGTGCCCCAGCGGTCGGTGTAGGGCTCCTGATCGGCGGAGGCCTTGCCCTTGCTGGCTTTGTACAGGGCGTCGGTGTACACCACCGGCTCCCCGAATTCTCCGGGATCCAGCACTGTGGGATCCACTGAGAAGGCAAAATGGGTGTCATCCAGTTTCTGGACGCAGTAGATATAGCGCAGATCGGTGTTTTCCTGGAAATGGGAAAGGATCCTGAGGGTTTTCTGGTAGCCCGGGCTGTTCACATCTTCTTTGGTGAGTTTTTCCAGGACATCCCCGTCCAGCATTGAGGCGGCGGTGTTGGAAATATCCAGCATGCGGCTGCTGATGAGGCTTTTCATGGATGAGCGGGAACTGGTGACCAGCATTGCTCCCAGCAGGAGGTTGGTGACCAGAAGAAGGGCTGAGACCGCCAAGATCAGTTTGACGGTGAATCCTGTCTTTTTGTTGTTCATTGGCGACACTCTCCTTTCCGTGGCCGGCGTGTGATTTGAACTGGCATTTGCAGCACTGGAATCTGTTGATCCTGCTGGGATCTCCGGTCTGGAAAGATTGTAGATGATCGGTCCGGAGAGTGCGACATAGAGTTCCGGACAGGTGGGTCGTTTTGCGAAGTGGGCAGCAACTGTCGCAGATGCCAGGGGGCGTTGCGTCCCCTCATTACCACCGTCCCGCTGCCGGGCAGCGCCTGTCATGAAAGGCGTGTGGTGCTAAGTTCCGGCAGTCCTGTGCCGGGTGACCTGAGTGCCGGCTGGCTGTTGCCTTGGATTCCCCTAAGGGACGGGCAGTTCCGGCACGTGTTACCGGATCAGTTTTGGGAAGTAATGGTGCCGGACTGAGGCGGGAATACAGGGGATGTCAGATGGGAAGTCAGATGGGATGTCTGATGGGGTGCAGATGGGGTGTCAGGGCAGGTGGGTAGCAGATCGTGATGCAGGACGGATCTGGAGTCGGGAGGAAAACCGGAGGGCGGAGCTGTCATTACCCCCAAAAAAAGGGTCCGAACATTGCTGAACGGACCAAAACTTCAGAATACTGAAGAGAGCACGGGATAAAAACTGCTTTCTCTTAAGAAAGATCTATGCCAGATACCTGTTTCAATGTGCCACGGAATACTGAGAATTTAAGATAAGGCGGGAATGCAAGGAAAATCAAGCGGTTATGTGAACATGCCGGGTGATGACGGTTCCGGGAGGCTGCTTTCCGGACAGACTAAGGTCAGAAGACGTTATTGCAATTTGCAAAAGGTTGTTGCGGAAAGCAATAACCTGATCTTGCAATCTGCAAACCGCGACCCTTACCCCCGGCTGACCATGCTTCGGGATCAGGACTCCTGAAAACTGCACCATGTCTCTGGGCGGTGACCTGGCATCTGCCGGCCTGATCTCCAGGGAAACTGAACTTGCCTGGATTTGTGCCTGTGCCGCCGGCAGGAAACCTGTCCCGCGGCAGTTTTCCCCCGGAGAAAAAAATTGCCTAAAAACCTGTTTACATATAGGAATTTAGTGGTATTATTGAAGGTGTTGAATAACTACCAAACCTATAGGAATTAGGTATAAAGCAGTTTCCAATCCACACGGTTTTTAAAGCAAGGGAGAATTAATCATGTCAGGGATTTTCAAGGGAGCACTGGATCTTATCGGCAAGACACCTCTGGTTGAGCTGGTCAATCTGGAGAAGCATCTGAAGCTGGAGGCCACCGTTCTGGCCAAACTGGAATATTTCAATCCTGCCGGCAGCGTCAAGGATCGTATTGCCCTGGCCATGATTGAGGATGCGGAGTCCAAGGGGCAGCTGAAGGAGGGCTCGGTGATCATTGAGCCTACCTCGGGCAACACCGGCATCGGACTGGCTGCGGTTGCGGCCATCAAGGGCTACCGGGTCATCCTGACCATGCCCTCCACCATGAGCGTGGAGCGCCGGAGCATCCTGAAGCATTACGGTGCCGAGATCGTCCTGACTGAGGGACCCCGGGGCATGAAGGGCGCCATTGAGAAGGCTGAGGAGCTGGCACGGGAGATCCCCGGATCCTTCATTCCTGGACAGTTTGTCAATCCCGCCAATCCCGCTGTTCATCGCAGCACCACCGGTCCTGAGATCTGGAACGATGCCGGGGGCAAGGTGGACATCTTCGTGGCCGGCGTGGGCACCGGCGGTACCATCACCGGTGTGGGCGAGTACCTGAAGGAGCAGAATCCCGCCCTGAAGGTGGTGGCAGTGGAGCCTGAGACCTCACCGGTGCTTTCCGGCGGTGCTTCCGGTCCCCACAAGATCCAGGGCATTGGTGCCGGCTTTGTGCCCAAGGTGCTGAACACCGGGATCTATGACGAGGTGTACAAGGCCGCCGACGGCGACGCCTTCGCCGCTTCCAATCTGCTGGCCCGGAAGGAGGGGCTTTCCGTGGGCATCTCCTCCGGCGCAGCTCTCCATGCCGCTCTGGAGCAGGCCCGGAGACCGGAGAACCGGGGCAAGGTGATTGTGGCCCTGCTGCCGGACAGCGGAGACAGATATTACTCCACGGCGCTGTTTGCCGAGGCTGAGTAAGGCTTTTTCCTCTTTGTCACGGGGATCCGGGACGGGATCTCACTGAAGGATCTTCTTTCCCATTTTAAGACAACAACATCCGTCCATTTCTGCCCGGGTTTCCTGTCCCGGGCTTTTTGAGCAGGCAGTTCCGGTCTGTCCGGAACTGCCCATCCCCCAGCCATCTGCCAGATCGTGCCATTTGATCGTCTCGGCGTCTTCTTGAGATCCAGGGAGCCGTGATCCCGCCTCCGTCCTACCACCTTCGCCACCCGCTGCGTCCTCTCGTCTCACGCAGCCTGCCGCGTCCTCTAGTCTTCCGTCACCTGCCGTGCCCTCCAGCCTTCCGCCACCTGCCGTGCCCTCCTCGTCTCACGCAGCCTGCCGCGTCCTCCAGTCTTCCGTCACCCGCCGTGACCTGACTTGATGATGCCAGGCCTGCAGAAGGGGAAAGTTTGGCAGATCGCAGGCATCCACCCTGTACTCCTCCTCCTCCTCCTCCTCCTCCTCCTCTTCCTCTTCCTCTTCCTCTTCCTCTTCCTCTTCCTTTTCCTCTTCCTCTTCCTCTTCCTCTTCCTCTTCCTCTTCCTC
>FLNX01001835.1_pt1 | contig 19706 bp, 18 predicted proteins | sample 1140341 | NCBI WGS metagenome assembly FLNX01 (sample SAMEA3878208, study PRJEB12797) | bioreactor metagenome | biome: Moose rumen | place: Sweden | collected 2011-10
GCACTCGATGCGGTAATCGCCTTAGCGCTTTCACAAAGCGAAGCGACTGAAAGAATCTCCATTAGCATTGATATTGACATAGTAGAGCTATCATATAGACAGGCTAAAGCATACATCTTCCATTGCAATATCAATGCTTTAAAAAAATAGTTGTTACAACTTTTCAAATTCTTGTAACAACTTTCCTCCAGAAACTTTGCTCTTAGAATATCGCTCCGCAATTTTAAACCTCTAACCTCTCATCCCACACTCCCCTCCCACTCACCCCGCACAACCCATTCCCTCATCCCGCACTTGATGCGGTAATCGCCTTAGCGCTTTCACCAAGCGAAGCGACTGAAAGAATCTCTTCTAACCTTTGCCCTAAAGTGTGACGCGTGACGCAAAAAATTGATTTTTAAAAATTAGTTTTTAGCAAACGCTCGGTCAGATTCACTCAGTTGGGTTTGCTTCGCAAAGTAATCGTTTCTTCAGTACGCTTCATCAAGATTTTTCTCAAACAACATCTATAGGCTTCGATGCAATGCCTAACTTTCCTAAAATGGCAGAACAGGAAAGTGCCGCAAACGGAGTAGGACTCACGTTTGCGGCACATATATAGATAATAACTAAGCGACTGTTACTCAATGACAACCGTTGTCCAGCCATGCTTATCCTCAATCTCTCCATACTGGATTGCGCGGAGAGTGTCAAACAGCTTTTTGGAGACAGGACCAGGCTGTGAGCCAAAGTCATAACGCTTACCGGTATCAAGGTCATCGATATAGGATATTGGCGATATAACAGCTGCCGTGCCACATGCTCCAGCCTCCTCGAATGTATCCAACTCTTCCTCCGGTATCGGACGACGCTCAACCTTAAGTCCTAAGTCCTCTGCCACCTGCATAAGACTCTTATTGGTGATTGAAGGCAAGATACTCGTCGACTTCGGTGTGATATAAGTATTATCCTTGATTCCGAAGAAGTTAGCAGCACCACACTCATCAATATATTTCTTCTCTTTTGCGTCGAGATAGAACTCACACGCATAACCCTTCTCATGGGCGATGTGGTTAGCCTTCAGAGAAGCCGCATAGTTACCGCCGACTTTATAGATACCTGTTCCCAATGGTGCAGAGCGGTCATAATCACGAATGATGACATACGGATTGCTGGAGAAGCCACCCTTGAAATATGGTCCTACCGGAGTAACGAAAATAAGGAAAAGGTATTCGTCAGCAGGATGAACACCAACTTGCGCGCTCGTGCCGATTAGCAGAGGACGGATATAAAGCGTAGCACCACTCTCGTATGTAGGAATGTATTCCTGATTCAGGCGAACGACCTTCTTCACCATCTCTACAAACAGCTCTGTGGGAACCTCCGGCATCATAATGCCACGACAAGTACTTTGCAGACGGGCAGCGTTCTCGTCTACACGGAAGATACGCACCTTACCATCCGGACAACGATATGCCTTCAATCCCTCAAAAGCCTCCTGTCCATAATGCAGGGAAGTGGCAGCCATGTGCAGTTTGAGATACTCATCGGAGCAGACCTCTATCTCGCCCCACTTTCCGTCTCGATAATAACATCGTACATTGTAATCTGTGGGCATATAACCAAACGAAAGATTAGCCCAGTCAATATTCTTTGCCATAACAATACAATTTATTAATTAATTGCCTTATAATATTCTTTTCAGAGTGCAAAAGTATAAATATTATTGATGACATGCAACTTTTTTTAGGAGTTAAGAAGTTAAAGAAGTTAAAGAAGACAAGAAGTTAAAAAAAAATAAACTACTCCCCTTACGCGTGCGTATATAATATTATTAGGAATCTTTTTTGTACCTTTGCAGCCGTTTTGGGGCAATTATGCCCTTATCAAACATAAAGTCTAACTTTATTAATTTTAATTTATCAATTTATGTCTAACTTAAAAAATGTACAGCCGCTGGACGATTTCAATTGGGAAGAGTTCGAAAACGGCAGTAGTGTAAACGTAAGCAAGTCTGACCTCGAGAAGGTCTATGACGAAACCCTCAACAAAGTTGCCGACCATCAGGTAGTTGACGGTAAGGTAATCAGTGTTGACAAGAAAGAAGTTGTTGTCAATATCGGTTACAAGAGCGATGGTATTATTCCTGCCTCAGAGTTCCGTTACAATCCGGATTTAAAGGTAGGTGACACCGTAGAGGTGTATGTTGAGAATCAGGAAGATAAGAAAGGTCAACTGGTACTCAGTCACAAGAAGGCTCGTATGAGCAAGAGCTGGGATCGCGTTAACGCAGCACTTGACAATGACGAGATTGTACAGGGCTTTATCAAGTGCCGTACAAAGGGTGGTATGATTGTCGATGTATTCGGTATTGAGGCATTCCTCCCAGGCAGCCAGATTGACGTTCATCCAATACGCGACTACGACGTCTTCGTAGGCAAGACCATGGAGTTCAAGATTGTCAAGATCAATCAGGAGTTCCGCAATGTTGTTGTTTCACACAAGGCTCTTATTGAGGCTGAGCTTGAGGCACAGAAGAAGGAAATCATCGGTAAGCTTGAGAAAGGTCAGATCCTTGAGGGTACCGTTAAGAACATCACATCTTACGGCGTATTCGTAGACCTTGGCGGTGTTGACGGACTCATCCATATCACCGACCTCTCTTGGGGACGTGTCAGCGATCCACATGAGGTAGTCACTCTCGACCAGAAGATTAATGTTGTTATTCTCGACTTTGACGACGAGAAGAAGCGCATCGCTCTTGGTCTGAAACAGCTTACTCCACATCCATGGGATGCTCTTGACGCAGAGCTGAAGGTTGGCGACCACGTTAAGGGTAAGGTTGTCGTAATGGCAGACTACGGTGCATTCCTCGAGATTGCTCCTGGCGTAGAGGGTCTCATCCACGTCAGCGAGATGTCTTGGAGCCAGCACCTGCGCTCCGCACAGGAGTTCATGCATGTTGGTGATGAGGTAGAGGCTGTAATCCTGACACTCGACCGTGACGAGCGTAAGATGTCACTCGGTATCAAGCAGCTGAAAGAAGACCCATGGGAGACCATCGAGGTTAAATATCCTGTCGGCAGCAAGCACACCGCAAAGGTTAGGAACTTCACCAACTTTGGTATCTTCGTTGAGCTTGAGGAAGGTGTTGATGGTCTTATCCACATCTCTGACCTCTCTTGGACCAAGAAGGTTAAGCATCCTTCAGAGTTCACTCAGACAGGTGCAGACATTGACGTTGTCGTACTTGAGATAGACAAGGAGAACCGTCGTTTGTCACTCGGTCACAAGCAGCTTGAGGACAACCCATGGGATACATACGAGACTCTTTACACACCTGGTACTATCCACGAAGGTAAGATTACCGAGATGATGGACAAGGGTGCTGTTATCGCCCTCAACGAAGGTGGCGAAGGATTTGCTACTCCAAAGCATCTCGTTAAGGAAGACGGCACACAAGCCCAGAAGGGTGAGGAGCTCCCATTCATGGTTATCGAGTTTGTCAAGGATACCAAGCGTATCATCCTCTCCCACTCTCGCACATTCGAGGATGTAAAGGAAGAGAAGAAGGAAGCTAAGAAGAAGGAAGCTAAGAAGTCAGCAGCTCCAGCAATCAACAATGTTGCAGCAAGCACAACTCTTGGTGACTTCGATGTCCTCGCACAGCTCAAGGCTGATATGGAGAAGGGCAAATAAACCCTATTCAGATATTGTTTTATAAGGAGGGTGTTCAATGTGAACACCCTCCTTGCTTATAAAGGATTATTTAGTCCACGCAATTATCCAACCATTCACTCTATTCAAAATATAATATATAATAAGGTGTAAAATGATAACGTTTACGATAAACTTTTCTTAAAAGGATATCTATGAATAGAAAAAAAGAATTACTTTTGCAGGTGAAATATGAACAATTATTTATAACCTCAAACAAAATGAACAAGAAAATTTTATCATTATGCTTTATTGCGGCTATGGGGATAAATGCCATGGCTGACGGTGGGCAGACGGTAACCGTTGACGGAACATCGGTCAACAAAACCGTAACAAAAATCACTTTTAGCGGTGATGATGTCATTCTTCATTACTCAGATGGAACAACCCAACAGTCATCAGACTTGGATGGTGTGAAGATTGTTTTCAGTGTTGTTGATGCTATCAAGATTCTGAACACAGAAACAAAAGACGGAACTATTCAATACTTTGACATGCAGGGACGTGAATTGCCTGGCGCACCTCAGAGAGGTATGTTTATCATGAAGAAGGGCAACAATGTTGTTAAAGTAATAAGGAGGTAAGCACTATGAAAAAGATATATTTATTTTTGATCGCAATGATGTCTGTGCTTGGTGCAAGCGCACAACAGACTTGGGACTTCACCGCCACCAGCGACGCTGATGTGGCAGCTTTGAAGGCAGCGACATCTGACTGGACATATACCGAAAGCAGCAACCGCTTCGAGAATGTAAAAGCCATTAGCGGAAAGCTCATGGCTGGCAACACAGAGATACAGTTGACAAAGGGACTAACGTTCACGGCAGCAGAGAAAAAACTGAGAATCGATGTGAACAACAGAGTACAGCTTGCCGGCAAGAATGTCTCCGTAACAATATTGAACCTCAAAAAAGGTCAGACCGTAACTGTCAGCTGTGCCTCAACCGGCAACAACGCCACGACACTTGACAATCAAGTAAACCTCACGAACGTATCGGGTTTCACGGCAGCTGACAAGAATACGACACAGGAGGGCAAAGGAACTGTTGCCGCTGACGGTGACGTGACACTCAGCTCTTCCACTGGCTCTATGAATATCTTTTCTATTATCGTTGAAGGTGAAGGAGGCGGCAATGAAGGTACTCAGGACGAGATCAACAACAACGTACCAATGGATCTGACACAGAATCAGGTACGTTTTACACTGACCTCAAATGACGTGAAATACTACAACACCACCAATGTATCCAGCATAGACATTGACGATACCACCAACAAGATTCTTGTCAACACATATAATGGCGGAACAGATACCTATAATGGCACTGTCAGCAACATCTCCTTCAGGAAGAAAGAAGGAAACCAAGGTGGTGATATCAGCAACAATGGAGTTGAGATTATCGATGCTAAAGGATGGTTAGAGTCTGCCTACGTAACATGGAAACCATATACAAACGCTACAACATACCGAGTATATATAAAAGGTGGACAGTATAGCAACTGGACAAAGCTTGACTACCAGCTTGTTCGCAATTATGGCACCTATGGACGTGCCGATGCCGTAGGTCTTCAAGCGGGCAACTACGACTTTAAGGTTGTTCCAGTTGTCAGCGGCTCAGAGCTAACAGACAAAGCTTCAGAAGCCAGCAACCTAAGCGTAAAGAACTACCAGCGCGAGGGCTTTGCACATAAGGATTACAGTGGCATTGGCGCATACAACGATGACGGCACATTGAAAAGCGGCGCCGTAGTTGTATATCTCACCAAGGATAACGCCAAGACTGTCAGTGCGACACTTAACTCCGGCACCTTTACCGGCATTCAGGCAATATTGAAAGCCTATGAGAAGGGCAATGTGACCACCCCACTCGACATACGTGTTATCGGTACTATCAATGCTGACGACGTTGACTATTTCGAGAGCTCATCCGAGGGTCTGCAGATTAAGGGCAAGAATGGCTACAGTCCTGTAAACATCACCCTTGAGGGTATCGGTGAAGACGCCACCTTCTACGGCTTCGGTTTCCTGATACGTAACTGTACAAGCGTGGAGATGCGTAACTTTGCCGACATGCGCTGCATGGACGACGGTATCTCACTCGACACAAAGAACTCCAATGTATGGATACACCATGTGGACATCTTCTACGGACAGAACAAAGGCGGTGACAAGAAAAAAGGTGACGGCGCCCTTGACCTGAAGGTAGACTCAAAGTATATTACCATCGACAACGTACACTTCTGGGATACTGGTAAGTCATCACTCTGCGGAATGAAGAGCGAAAGTGGTCCAAACTGGATCACTTACCACCACAACTGGTTCGACCACGGTGACTCACGTCATCCGCGCGTACGTACAATGAGTGTACACGTATGGAACAACTATTACGACGGAGTAAGCAAAATGGGCGCATGTGCCGTGAAGGGTGCCAACCTCTTCGTTGAGAGCAACTACTTCCGCAACTCCAAGAAGCCTATGCTGATTGCCGAGCAAGGATCTGACGGTCTTAACGGCTCTTTCGATGACCATGACGGCGGTATGCTGAAAGCTTACGGTAATGTCCTTACAGGAGCATCTCTTACCAGCTTCATTCCTCATACAAAGAACGCCACCAGCTTTGACGCATACGTTGCTGAGACCCGTAACGAGAAAGTTCCTGACACTTACAAGTCTGTTGTAGGAAACTATACATACAACAACTTTGACACAGATTCCAGCATTATGTACACATATACTCCAGATGATGCTAACGAGGTTCCGGCTGTTGTAACAGGTTACTACGGTGCCGGTCGTATGAACCATGGTGACTTCCAGTACACCTTCAGCAGTAGTGACGATACAAACTACGATCTTCACTCCGCACTTGAGAATCTGCTTAATAGCTATACCTCTAACTTAGTAAGCGTGTTCCCGGAATAAACAAGACGCAATAGGAATTATTAGAAAGATGAGTGCTTTCACAGGTGCTCATCTTTCTTGATTTAAACAACCAGAGTTATAATAAATCTCTATAGAGACTATAAAAATGATAGATACCTCCGCTTTCCAAGGCAAGACTGCCGCATATTATACATTAGGCTGTAAGCTGAATTTCTCCGAGACATCCACTTTCGGCAGAATCCTGCAAGAGATGGGAGTGCGTACCGCAGAACAAGGAGAGCATGCAGACATCTGCCTTATCAATACCTGCTCAGTAACAGAGATGGCAAATCACAAATGCCGGCAAGTGATTCACCGCATGGTACGAGAGAACCCAGACGCATTCGTGGTTGTCACCGGTTGCTATGCACAATTGGAGAGCGAAAAGGTAAGTAAGATTGAAGGAGTAGACCTCGTTCTTGGCAGCAACGAGAAAGCAAACCTTATACAATTTCTTTCCGAGGCATGGAACATAAGAAACGAAAACAATGACAAAGAAAAAGGAAGCCTGCATCTTCACCATTCTGTAAAGACGAAAGATATAACATCATTTACGCCATCGTGCAGCCGTGGAAACCGCACACGCTATTTTCTGAAAGTACAAGATGGGTGCAGCTATTTCTGTACTTATTGCACTATTCCTTTTGCGAGAGGCTTTTCACGCAATCCCTCAATTGCCTCATTGGTGGCACAGGCTGAGGAAGCATCCCGTGAAGGAGGAAAAGAGATCGTACTGACCGGTGTCAATATCGGCGACTTCGGTGCTACAACCCACGAGAAATTCATTGACCTGGTTAAGGCACTCGACAATATCGAAGGGATAAGCCGCTATCGCATCAGCAGCATTGAACCCGACTTACTTGACGACAGTCTTATTGAGTATTGTTCAAAAAGCCGTGCCTTTATGCCACATTTCCACATTCCACTACAAAGCGGAAGCAATGCGGTACTGAAATTAATGCACCGACGCTATGACACAGACCTTTTCGCACATAAAATCAAACTTATCAAAGAAAAGATGCCCGACGCGTTTATTGGCGTAGACGTAATGGTTGGGACACGGGGAGAAACCCCAGAATATTTTGAGGAATGCTATGAATTCCTCAAAGGACTTGACGTAACCCAGCTACATGTCTTCCCTTATAGTGAGCGCCCGGGGACTGCCGCACTCAAAATACCATATATAGTGTCAGAAAACGATAAGAAACTACGCAGTAAAAGATTGTTGGAGCTGTCTGAAGAAAAGACACAGGCGTTCTATGCGAGACATATTGGCAAGCAGGCAGAAGTACTTTTCGAGAAAGCACCCAAAGGAAAAGCCATGCATGGCTTTACAAAAAACTACATAAGAGTGGAACTCTCGGCAGCACTGGCTAAGGAAGAATATGACAATAGGCTGATGATGGTAACACTGGGAGATTTCAACCACAACAAAACAGCTTTAAAATGCACTTTTTAACTTATGTGTTCGGACACGAAAAACTTTAACCTTTGTTCACAGTTTGCAATTTATTGATTTTCAGTCACTTGCAAAAAAGTTACAAAATGGACAAAAAAAAGTTGCTAAAAAATGAACAACATATAAAAAAAAATATTTACCTTTGCATCGTTTTAATAAACAAATGATTGTTTTACAGATTTAAAAAGCAAAGAAAATGAAGAAATTAGTATTTATGTTCGTAGCTGTTGCAGCTATCTCATTCGCATCTTGTGGTAACACTCAGAAGCCAGCTGAAAACGTTGACACTACAGCTGTTGAGACTGTTGATTCTCTGAATGACAGCATCGAGGCTGACTCTGTTCCAGCTGAGGCTCCAGCAGAGGCTGCTGATTCAGTTCAGTAATTAAAAGCTCGAACTAAAATGAGAGAGATGACCGCTGGACTAAGTCCAGCGGTTTTTTCATGTACCTTATTTAAAATATCTCTTTAAAAGACCTGCAAAGCCTGCACCGTGGCGAGCCTCATCCTTTGCCATCTCATGAACAGTATCATGAATAGCGTCCAAACCTGCAGCCTTTGCGTTTTTCGCAATACGGAACTTATCCTCGCATGCCCCTTTCTCGGCAGCCGCACGTTTTTCAAGATTGGTTTTTGTATCCCATACACACTCGCCTAACAGCTCTGCAAACCGTGATGCATGGTCTGCTTCCTCAAAGGCATAACGCTTAAAAGCCTCTGCTATCTCCGGATAGCCCTCACGGTCTGCCTGTCTTGCCATGGCAAGATACATTCCCACTTCACCACACTCACCATTAAAATGGTCGCGTAGGTCATTGATCATCTCCTCGTCAGCACCCGGCAATTTGCCGTCACCGATCCTATGCTCTGTGGCGTATGTAACGTCACCATCTTCCTTAAGCTCTGAGAACTTAGCTGCCGGAGCCTTACAAATCGGGCACTTCTCCGGCGCTTCTGTTCCTTCATAAATGTAACCACATACGGCACAAATAAATTTTTTCTTCATAATGTTTTTGTTTTAAGTTATTAATAAATCACAGTCTCACACTCTTACTTACAAAATATGCACAATGCAATTGCAGAGCATATCCAAAATCTTTTATCTAATGGAAAGAAGAGTCACCCCAGAAGACAAACTTTACTTTCTTGTTTTTAGGTACGACGGGGTTATTAAATTGCCCGTTCAGGATTAATACCTTTGCCTTCTTTTTCATAGGAATTGCAGCAATAGCCTCTTCTGGTGTCATATAATTACCTGTGCCGTCTGCAGCTACTATATAATCATAATGACGCAAATATTTCCTCAAAGCAGGAATGCTATTACAAATCTCCTTAGCCAAAGCCTCAGCCACGACATGGGCACCATAAACATTATAATGGGTATTATCTTGCCTTCCTTCGGGCAAACTCGGATGTTCACCAGGTCGGAACCACATATGTAGCTTTCGTGAACCCTCAACACCCAAGCCCTGTTCTATATCATGAGTCACTCTGTTTGCATTTATGAAAACACAATTCATTTCTTTTGCAACACGCATGGGAGCGATGGCATATTCACCATGGGTATCAACCAGCGTGTCACTGTTCACTTTCTCACCTGTATATACTGTATTACGGAGCAGTTCATCATCATCTTGCTTCTCAGGCTTCAGATAAAAGTTACGTCTTACTACCGAATTTAACAATACAGGAATACCACCTTTCTGCCGGGTCTCTATAACAAAGCGCCTGAGGTTAGCGTCAAACGTTGTCCCAGGGTCAGTATGTCTGTCAATGGCAGGTTTCTCATCGTTATGTCCAAACTGTATAAGGACATAGTCACCTGGAGTAATTCTCTGTAATACTTTCTCCCAGCGTCCCTCATCTATGAAACTTTTAGAAGACCGCCCGTTAACGGCATGATTATCGACACGAACTTTATCTGTGAAGAATCCTTGTAAAACCATTCCCCACCCTCTCTCTTGTTTATTGCCAGAGATATCTTTGTTAGCCGCAGTTGAGTCACCTATAATAAATATAGTGACTGGCTCCTTTCGCGAGCTTGTCGCCATCAGCAGCAACATTAAGACGAAAGACAAATATGCAATTCTTCTCTTCATTGTCAACAATGATATTAATTAATCAAGAACAGCTTGTATCAACTCTTCCGGAGACACCAATCCCTGCTCACCCGTTGTCATGTTTTTAAGCGTCAGCTTACCTGCAAGCATCTCATTTTCACCTGCCAGAACGACAAAAGGAATCTGTTTGACATTTGCGTACGTCATTTGCTTTTTCATCTTGACGGCATCGGGATATATCTCAGTACGTATACCTGCCTTTCGTGCCTGAGCGACAAACGGAAGACAATAATCTGTCTCTTTTTTTCCAAAGTTGATAAACAGAAGCTGTGTTCCTGTCACACTATCCTTTGGATATAAGTCCAAAGTATTAAGAACGTCGAAAATACGATCCACGCCAAATGAGATTCCTACACCACTCATACCTGGCATACCAAAGATTCCTGTAAGATTATCATACCTGCCACCACCGGTAATACTGCCAATCTCCACATCCAATGCCTTAACTTCAAAGATTGCGCCGGTATAATAATTAAGTCCACGAGCCAAGGTAAGATCAAATTGTATTTCATTACTCAGGCTACTGCTTCTCAGAGTATCAAGGATAAAACGAGTCTCCTCTATACCTTTCATTCCAATTTCCGACTGGCTTAAGACTGTCGCAATAGTATCAAGTTTCTCCTCATTGGTACCATCCAATGATATTATAGGCTGCAACTTTTCAATCTGCTCATCTGTAAGTCCGTTTTCTTTTAACTCACTATTTACGTTATCCAATCCGATTTTATCAAGTTTGTCTATCGCGACAGTTATATCGACAATTTTGTCAGCCGCACCGATAACTTCAGCAATACCAGTCAGTATCTTACGGTTATTAATCTTTATAAGTACACGGACACCAAACCTGTAGAAAACCATATCGACAATCTGCATCAGCTCAACTTCATTCAATAAAGAATCCGAGCCTACGACATCACCATCAAACTGATAGAACTCACGATACCGCCCTTTCTGAGGACGGTCGGCTCGCCATACGGGCTGTACTTGATACCGTTTAAATGGTAGCTGAAGCTGGTCACGATGCATAACAACATAGCGTGCAAAGGGAACTGTAAGGTCATATCGCAGACCTTTCTCACACAAACGAGATGCCAGCCGAAGAGTATTACGTTCTGTCAGTTCCTCGTCACGAACCTTAGAAAGATAGTCACCAGAGTTTAAGATTTTAAACAACAGCTTGTCACCTTCCTCACCATACTTTCCCATAAGGGTCTGCAGGTTTTCCATCGCAGGTGTCTCTATCTGCTGAAAGCCATACAAAGAATATACCTCACGGATAGTATCAAATATATAATTTCTCTTTGACATCTCCAAAGGAGAGAAGTCTCTTGTGCCTTTTGGAATACTTGGTTTCTGTGCCATCTTACTTTCTTTCTATTGTTTGGTCACGATCAGGACCGATGGAAATTATCTTTATAGGTGTCTCTAACTGCTCTTCAAGGAATCCGATATAATTGTTGAAAGCCTCCGGGAACTGCTCCTCAGACGTGTATTTTGTCATATCTGTCTTCCACCCAGGTAGCTCTACATATACAGGCTCAACATCATCCTCTATGTTAAATGGGAAGTCTCTCGTCTCAACACCATTCTGGCGGTAAGCTACACAAGCCTTAATCGTGTCAAAGTCATCCAGTACATCACTCTTCATCATTATCAGATCAGTGACACCATTAATCATAATGGCATAACGGAGTGCTACTAAGTCTATCCAACCACAACGACGCTCACGCCCGGTTACCGCACCATATTCATGACCGATATCGCGGATCTTTTTACCGGTCTCATCAAATAGCTCTGTTGGGAACGGACCAGATCCGACACGCGTGCAATATGCCTTCATTATACCAAAGACATGTCCTATTTTATTAGGCCCTATTCCAAGTCCGGTACAAGCACCGGCACAAATGGTATTTGATGACGTAACAAATGGATAACTGCCAAAGTCAACATCAAGAAGTGTACCTTGAGCACCCTCGCACAACACATTCTTACCTTCACGAAGCAAATGATTTATCTCATGCTCACTATCAACAAACTGGAACTGTTTCATATACTCAATTCCTTCAAGCCACTTCTTCTCAACATCGTCGAAACCTGCAAAGTCATCAAAGTCCATCGACTTCAATATTGCTAGATGACGATTCTTGTGAGCTGTATATTTCTCAATAAAATTGTCAAGAATGTCTCCGACACGGAGACCATTCCTGCTTATTTTATCGGTATATGTTGGACCTATGCCTTTTCCGGTAGTACCAACCTTCTCCTTTCCTTTTGCCAGTTCTTGTGCCTTGTCAAGCAGACGGTGAGTAGGCATTATAAGATGAGCCTTCTTTGAGATATGCAGACGATTACGCAGATCGTGTCCACTCTTCGCAAGTTCTGCAGCCTCAGCCATAAACAAGTCTGGTGCCAGCACTACTCCGTTGCCGATAATATTTAACTTGCCACCCTGAAAGATTCCAGACGGTATACTTCGGAGAACGTATTTCTGACCTTCGAACTCCAATGTATGACCTGCATTGGGGCCTCCTTGGAAACGAGCCACCACATCATATCGAGGCGTTAGCACGTCAACAACCTTTCCTTTACCCTCATCGCCCCACTGCAAACCCAGTAAGACATCTACTTTACCTATATTCATAATTATTTTGTTTGATGATTCATTCGTGTAATACGTGCCTGACAAACAGAGCAGACACCATAGATATATAATGTAAAACCATCCTTGCGAAAACGACGGAGCCTCGTATTCATAATTGACTCAGTCAAGGATGGTGATTCTATCTCTGTTACCGTCCCACAGATAGTACATACCTGATGGATATGGTCTTTATTGTCAAGGGATGCCTCATACTTTGTCTGACCAATAAAACGGTGACGTACCACAAGCCGCAATTCAATGAAAAGTTTCATAGTATTATATAGCGTAGCTCGCGATACTCGGAAATGGCGGGTTTCAAGTTTCTCACCCAGTTCCTCCAATGTAAAATGCCCGTCCATGCTGTATACCGCATCCAAGATGGCATACCGCTCTGGTGTCTTACGGTAACGAGAATGCTCAAGATAATGAGTAAGGATATCCCGTACTTTTCTTTTTACAGCGTCTTTGGTCACGTTGGCAATTTCTAAATTTGTACAAAATTACAAATTTTCAATCAGAAAAGAATAAGTCACCACACAAAAAACGTTAAAACACCTTATACAAATCCAGGAAAGGCTTTCTTGGCAATGCCCTCATATTCCTCCCCAAGTTCACAGAAGCGATATAAACTATTTATCGCCGCATGCTTTTCTGGGAGTCCACCATCTTGAACAGTTGCTTTAACTTGATCCAAGAACTCATTGATACCGCGCTCGTTAGGCTCTTGTCCATTAGCAAACAACTTACCAATTACCAGAAATCCGTAGAGCTGTCTTAACGGCACATCGGAGGCAATCCATTGATATGCAAGTACTGAGGCATAAGAAAGATACTGATATAAGAAAGAGGATGTCATCTCAACAATCTCCTGTGATTTCGTCTGTTCAATCCATATATCAACAAGCTCCATGGGCATCTGGTCATGCGGCATAATCAAAGCAGCCAGTATCTTACATTCACGAATATCTTCCTTCCATAGCTCCACGGCAAGCTCATAATCCTTACCATACTCATTTGCCATCTCAATAAGATGAGGAAGACTTACACCCCAGTTAATATGATATTCGAGTCCTTTATCACGCATTGACTGCGACGCCACTCCGTTCATCAAGAAACGGAACGACTGTTTGATTTCTTTCAATTTCTTTTGCGTCTCTTCCTTCATTACAATGCAGCATATTCGTGACTATACCGCAACATCTGCTCTGTATACGACTCAGTATAATCCAGTTTCACGTCAACAACATTACCACTATCATCTTTCACTAATAGCATCCGAGGATTCAGGAAACCTTTGTATGGTGCTATTTTTAGCTTTGAATATCTTGTTAGGACTTCCTCATGAAGATTTTCATCAACTGCGACGGCATATCTCTCCACAATTTGCCTTGCAGCCGACAAATCACCCTCACTCTTTATCCGCTGTACCTCTGCTAACAATTCGGCAAACCCCATACGCAATTGCTCATAGTCGTTTATACGAGCAAAGGTCTTTCCATCTTGCCTGATTAGCTCAACCGCCTGTCCATAATGCTCCAAAATCCAGTGTGCGATCATTGCACGGTTACGCATGTGTGCCTCTTCTATCTGATGTCCTGGCTGAATACGCACCAATTGAGTCATCAGACCATTCATAAGATAGGTATAATAGTTTGCCTTGTATGCTTCTGGTGATGTCAACAAACCCAACTCCAAGAGTTTTGGATCAGCTATATAATATAATCCATACAAATCAGCACGTGCTTCTTCTATTGTACTTCCATATGCTTGCAAAGCATCGGGAGAGACACCATCCAAGAGTTGACCACTTCCATGTCCAAGACATTCATGCAGGTCTGTATGTAAGTCATCACACAAATGTCCCCAGCGATCTATCAGCTCTTTGGTATAATTATCTATCACAAACTCCTCACGAAAGCCATTGCCCTTAGCCGCAAGGTCATAAGCTTCAGTCAAATTACTTATCGTTACACTCTTACTACCATAATCGGCACGTATCCAATCAGCATTAGGAAGGTTTATTCCAATTGCGGTGGAAGGATATTCGTCACCTCCTAACATAGCAGCTTGTACGACATTAGCTGTTACGCCTTTAACTACTTTCTTGCGGAATCGTGAATCTACCGGGCTATGGTCCTCAAACCATTGGGCATTATCACTTATTATTGCTGTGCGTTTTGTCGCAACGAGATCCTTTATTTCGACTATGCCTTCCCAACTGGCCTTAATACCAAGAGGATCACCATATACCTCTATAAAGCCATTGATAAAGTCAATCTGTCCCTCGTGAAGCTTTACCCATTCAACAGAATAACGGTCAAAAATGTCAAGAGAGCCACTTTCATAGTAGTCAACCAACAAACTGATTACCTTTCTTTGGGAGTCATTTTCCACATATTCCTCAGCTCTCTTCAACCAATATACAATTTGTTCTATCGCCCGACCATAGCGTCCTTCTCTCTTCCACACCAGCTCTTTCAGCCCTCCCTCGTCTTTAACAAGGGTAGAGTTCAATCCCCAAGAAGGCTGGCGTTTGTCATCAGTACGCTTTGCCGCATAAAACTCTTCCACCTCCTGCTGAGTAACACCCTCATAATAGTTACATGAAGACGTCAGCACCAAATCGTCACCGTTATTCTTGTTGACACGTTTGGGAAATATTTCCGGATTAAATATTACAGGAAATAGTTCATCTATCATATCTTCAACAGACTCCCCGTCATGTAAAGGCAAGACATTTACATCTGTCTCATAAATTAAGCCTCGAAGAAAGGTCTCGCTGAAGGATGGTAAGAATTTCTCACATCCATAATGATGATGAATGCCACTGGAAAACCAAACCCGTTTTAAATAGACCTCCAGTGCATCGAATTCATCAGAGTGCACTCTGTCCTTAAAATTAACATATACAGCCTCTAAGAGCCGCCTGATACGGAGATTATGCTTTCCGAACTGGTCAAAAGTAATATCACGCCCATAGAGAGTGGCTTTAGAAAGACAATACACATAACACTTCTGGCGAAGAGACAAAGTGTCAAAATCCCTTATCTGATAGCGAAGAATCTGTATGTCAGCAAAGCGCTCACCAGCATAGGCAAAATTATCCATAGCTATTCCGTCGCAGGTTTATCCTTTAGGGAAGACACTTTTTTCCTTTTCCCCTTTTCTGTAGGATGAGTGGCAAAATATTTCAATCTGTATTCACGAGGAGTCATATTGTTCATCTTATAGAAAGAAGCATAAAACGACTGGCGATTGGCAAAGCCTACCATATCACTGATATCCTCCATGTTAAGATCCAGATATCTTTTGTCACGAAGAAGAGACATAGCCTCCTCTATCCTATACTTATTTATAAAAGAAGTATAGTTCATACAGAACCGGACATTAACGACAGCAGATATATATCGAGTGTTAGTACCTAAGTCTTCTGCGAGTCTTTTTGCGGAATAGTTCTTGTCTTTGAATTTTTTTGAGGCAATAACAATATCAAAGATTTTTTCCTTTAACTCGTCCATTAATTTGGGGTTAACAAGACTACGGTATACAGCCGCCTTCTCTTTCTTTTCTGTGATATTATATTTAGTCATTTCAAGCGTTTTATTGAATTGCTCCAAATCCTTTTTGCAAAGATAGTTATTTTTCTCATAACATCAAAATTATTATCATACTTTTTTCAAATAATCTCAATTTAACGAGTAAAAATCATATTTCACAATAACGCTCCATCTTCTTCAATTCTTCCCAAATCCGTTGTACAGGAAGTCCCATAACATTATAATAACTACCATTGAGACTGGTTACTCCGACATATCCTATCCATTCTTGAATACCGTATGCTCCTGCTTTATCCATAGGATGATAGGTTCTAACGTAGTAGTCTATTTCACTGTCACACAAATTCTTAAAAGTAACATCTGTGGAGACTGAAAAAGAACGTTGTATAGTTTTTGTCGTCAGACACACACCTGTGACGACCTGATGTGTCTTCCCACTCAACATACGTAGCATATTCTTTGCGTCAACCTCACTGGCAGGCTTACCAAGGATCATGCCATCGACTATAACCACCGTATCGGCAGTAAGTATCAATTCGTCTTCTCCAATATCTTCAATATATGGCTCAGCCTTCTCTTTAGCAATAAATTCCGGTATATTCTTAGCTGGCAGATCATGGGGATAAGCCTCCTCTATCCCCGGAATAACTTTCACTACATAATCAAGATCCAGCCCTGACAACAACTCACGGCGACGAGGAGAGTTACTTGCGAGTATTATTTTATATCGCCTACCATCCGAATGCCTTTTCATCACTTAGCCATTTTCCTTGTGAACGCAATACTTGTTCTATAATATCTCTGCCACAGCCACAACCACCTTTTCTATCACTTACATATAAAGAAATAGCTTTTATGTCAGAGCAGGCATCAGCAGGACAGCAGGGACATCCAGAGCGTTTCATCACTTCATAGTCTGGAATATCATCGCCAACATATATGACCTCATCGCCTGTGAGCGAATATTTCTTAAGAAAACTGTTCCATACATCAATTTTCACCGAACATTGCATATATATATCCTCAAGTCCAAGATACTCATACCTTATCCGTATAGCCTCCGTATTGGCACCCGTCATAATGGCAATTCTAAGTCCTTGTTTTTGTGCCAGCTGTATGGCGTAGCCATCCTTAATATTAACTGTGCGCAAAGGCTCGCCATCCGACATCATAGTTATTGTCTCTGATGACAAGACACCATCTACGTCAAATACTATTGCTTTGATTTTCCTAAGATCATAGTTTATCATATCTTTTCATCATTTTGTTGTACATCAGCATTTTCCAAAGACTTACGGTGAATGCTCTCAGACATGGCAGAATAAATCTGTCTCATAAGGTGCTTATCTCCCAGCAACTCAACATGCCGTTGAATGACATTCCCATCAAAACGAACCGCAGGTCCAGTCTGTGCCATGACCGGTGATAACTCATGAACTTTTCTTGCTGTTTCGTCTACCAGTGGAAGGAGCACGTCAAAAGGAAGACCTATACCCTCTACTATATCAGATGACAAGGCATAGCAATGATTCACAAAGTTACATGCGAATACGGCTGCAAGATGTAGAAATTTCCTGTCTAAACTATTTAATATATACACTTTATCTGAGACAGAGTCAGCCAGTTGCTTGATTATACCAAGAGAATATTCGTCAATGCCTTCAACAAAGCAAGGTATCTCTTTGAAGTCAACATGCCGTTTCTTAGAGAATGTCTGCATTGGATAAAGTACGCCATAATGCACAGCCTTACCATTAAACAAGTCAATCGGCATGGAACCCGCAGTATGAAGGAATACTTGTTTCTCTTTCCCATCATGCATCTTGCCGATAAGCTCTTCCAAGGCACTATCCTTGACCGAGAACACATATACGTCAGCAACGGAAACAATACTGCTGATATCTGTCACAGGCGTAGCACCTACGAGTTGAGCCAAAGCTGTAGCAGACTCTTCCGTCCGACTATAAACCTGCAATATCCTATGCCCCACACTCTTTAGGGCAAGCCCTAAATGTGTGGCAAGATTACCGGCACCAATAAGAACTATATTCATAATAGTTACAAAAATACTGAAAAATACAGAAAACAACCAACAGGATATTGTTTTTTTAGAAAACATTTACTATTTTTGCGTTGTGAACAATACCAGCATTAAAATAATAAACCGATACGAAGACCTGCCAGAGTTAGATAACAGCAACTTCTTTCATAGCCCCGACTTATTTAAAATAATTGAAAGTACGCCGAGGCTCACACCTTATATGGTTGTCGTTGTGAACCGTGAAGGAAAGGTTTTGTCACACCTATTAGCTATGCTTCGCAGGAGAGGTTCTTTATTACCACCATATATATTTTCACAAGGCCGTATATATGGAGAAGGGGTATATGCTGACGAAGAACAAAAAAATGAATTGTTCGGACTAATGCTGTCCGCTATCACTAAACATCTCCAATACAAGATGTGCCTATACATTGAGTTTAGTGACATAAGCAAGAAGATGTTTGGATACCGTCAATTCCGCTACAACGGCTATTCACCGGTGCCTTGGCTTCAAATTCACAACTCGCTTCACAGTATGGAACCTGAGTTAAGACTGGACGAACGAACTCTTCAACGCATAAACAAAAGCTATGAGGCTGGTATTATTACCCGTGAAGCAACGACTGACGAAGAGATATTAAAGTATCACAAGCAACTGCGCTCATATTATCGTTTTAGGATTCAGCGCTACATACCCGACAGCAAATTCTTCCTTGAGCTGTCAAGACTCAATTGCAGCAAGACATATATCACGACATACAAAAAACATATTGTTGGGGGCAGTACAACTATAAGCTATAACAATAATACTTATCTTTGGTTTGCCTATGCCAAAAACAAATCATACCCATTTCTTGCTCCCGACCTGCTAACGTTATGGAGTGCTATAAAGCATAGCCACTCAACAGGCAAGGACCATATTTTCTTCTTGAACATTGGCTTGCCTTTCAAAAGAAACAAATACAGGGACTTTATCTTAAATTTCGGAGGGAAACCCGTCAGTAACTACAGATGGTTTCACTTCACCTTCAAATGGATGAATCGCTTATTCTCGTGGTTTTATAGTGAATAAGACTTCCCATTCACAGATAAGCCACATTCACAAAGAACTCTATATTCTTGACCTATTACTAAATAATTCTACAGTTCAAAAACCACACTCGGAGTCTTGCGCTTAAGTACATCCAACTCAAAATCTTCCTGACTTCGTCGATTTTTCCAATCCAAAAATTTAGCACTTGATTATCAGCTGGTTATGATTTTAAATTAAGG
>FLNX01002268.1_pt1 | contig 19692 bp, 20 predicted proteins | sample 1140341 | NCBI WGS metagenome assembly FLNX01 (sample SAMEA3878208, study PRJEB12797) | bioreactor metagenome | biome: Moose rumen | place: Sweden | collected 2011-10
TTTTGAATTTACCAACACGCTCTAAAAAATTTACCGAACTTCGGAGGACAAAATGGCTAAATATATTTTTGTGACCGGCGGAGTAGTTTCATCGCTCGGCAAAGGAATTACTGCGGCGTCGCTCGGCAGACTTCTCAAAAGCCGCGGGCTGAAAGTTACGATTCAAAAATTTGATCCTTACATTAACATTGACCCCGGCACAATGAGCCCGTATCAGCACGGTGAAGTTTTCGTGACCGACGACGGCGCGGAAACAGATCTCGATTTGGGACATTACGAAAGATTCATCGATATTAATCTAAGCAAGCACTCCAACACCACGACGGGCAAAGTTTATTGGTCGGTTTTGTCCAAAGAACGCAGGGGCGATTATCTCGGCTCGACCGTGCAAGTGATTCCGCACGTCACCAACGAAATTAAAGCTCGCGTCTACGCCGTCGCCGAAAAAGATAAGGCGGACGTCGTGATAACCGAAGTCGGCGGCACTGTCGGAGACATTGAAAGTCTGCCGTTTATCGAGGCAATTCGTCAAGTCAAAAAGGAAGTCGGGAAAAATGACGCACTTTATATTCACGTAACTTTGTTGCCTTATATCGGCGCGGCGGGCGAATTGAAAACAAAACCTACTCAACACAGCGTCAAAGAATTGCGGGCGATTGGAATTCAGCCCGATATTTTGGTTTGCAGGACGGATTATCCCATTACTCGCGAACTCAAGAAAAAAATTGCGCTTTTCTGCGACGTGGACGAAAACGCCGTTATAGAAAATCGGACGGCGGCAACGATTTATGAAGTCCCTTTGATTATGGAGAGCGAAGGGCTCGACAAAATTATTTTGAACAAATTAAATCTGCCGCAAGCTCCGCCCAAGCTTGACGAGTGGCGGCTCATGGTTCACAAAATAAAAAATCCCGACCGCACAATTAAAATCGCGTTGGTCGGAAAATATGTCGAGTTGCCCGACGCTTATATTTCGGTTGTCGAGGCTCTTCATCATGCGGGCATTGAACATTCTGCGAAAGTCAAAATAAATTTCGTCAATGCGGAAAAGATTGAGGCACCCGACGTTGATTTGGAAGAAATTTTCAGCGGTTGCAGAGGAATTTTGGTACCGGGCGGCTTCGGCGACAGGGGCATTGAAGGAAAAATTAAGGCGATAAATTTTGCTCGCGTGAATAAAATTCCGTTCTTCGGCTTGTGCTTGGGTATGCAATGCGCCGCGATTGAGTTTGCCCGCAACGTTTGCAACTTCGCCGACGCAAATTCCACAGAATTTAATCCCGAAACCGATTATCCCGTTATCGCGCTGATGGATTCTCAACTTTCCGTCACCGAAAAGGGCGGTACAATGCGGCTCGGCGCGTATCCTTGCAAAGTTTTGCCCGAAACTCACACGGCGGCGGCTTACGGCGCGGAAAATATCAGCGAACGTCATCGTCATCGCTTTGAATTCAACAACAAGTTCCGAGAAATTTTCAAGGAACACGGCATGATTATTGCGGGCGTTTTGCCCGACGACAGCTTGGTTGAGATAATCGAATTGGATAAAAAAATTCATCCTTGGTTTGTGGGCTGTCAATTTCATCCCGAATTAAAATCGCGCCCGAATCATCCGCATCCTTTGTTCAGAGATTTTGTCGGCGCGGCTTTGAAACTCAAATATCAATAAAAAATTTCGGCGGGAGACTTTTAAAAGTCTTCCGCTTTTTTATCGGTAAAAGTTTTCGGCGGCAAATAATCATTTTTACAAAAGAAAATGTTTTGTAATTGAAACGAAAACCTGCGCGGGCTATAATTTAAAAAAATTTTAAGGAGAGGCTGAAAATGTTGACGAGAACTAAGGAAATTTTGACGGCGGCGAAAAAAAATCGTTACGGCGTAGTTGCTCCCGACTTTTGGGATTTGAATTCCGCCCGCGATTTTGTTCAAACCGCGCAGGAGCTCGACGCGCCGATTTTATTATCCTTCGCGCAGGCTCACAAACATTTAATTTCGTTGGAAGAAGCGGCGGCAGTCGGAAAATTAATGGCGGACAGTGTCAAAGTTCCCGTCGCTTTGCATCTGGATCACGGCGAAGATTTTTCCTACCTCAAACGCGCCGTCGAACTCGGATTTAATTCCGTCATGATTGATGCGTCAATGAATCCTTTTGAAGAAAATGTTCGATTGACGAAGGAAGCCGCCGATTTTGCACACGCGCACGGCGTCGATATTGAGGCGGAGATCGGGCACGTCGGCGGCACAACCGAAAGTCCGACCGAAATGGAAGAAGTCGAAACGATTTATACGCGAGTTGACGAGGCGGCGGCTTTTGTCGAGAAAACGGGCGTCGATTCGCTTGCGGTTTCAATCGGCACAAGTCACGGCGTTTATAAAAACAATAAGAATCCCGAACTGAATTTCACGCGCCTTAAAGAACTTGCCGCCGCTGTTCCCGTCCCGCTGGTTTTGCACGGCGGCTCCGGCACCGGCGACGAAAATTTAAAACGCGCCGTCAAAGAAGGTATCAGCAAAGTTAATGTCTTCACCGAATTTACGACAGCCGCCCGCGACGCCGCAATTAACGTTGTTCAAAATGAAACTCTCAAAAGTTACATGCGCGTTCAGCAAGCCGCAGATGAAGCAATTCGCAACGTTTTGCGCCACTATATCAATCTTCTTACGAAATGATTTCTTCGCAAAAAAATTTCCCTCTCAAATTCGAGAGGGATTTTTTTAAGCCGCCGTTCGCAAATTTTCTATCGTTGAAGTAATTGCGCGTGCGATTTTTTTGTTCGGAAGATTTTTTTTCAAGATAAAATTTTTCGTTCCCAAAGCCTCCGATAAAATTTCTGTCGCGCCTTTGCCGTAACAAAGCATTTCCGCCGAGTAATTTTCTATCTCATGAATTTTTATAAAGAACATGTCCAGATTTTGTTCTGCGAAAAAGTTTTTCATGAAATTATCAAGCCGCATTTTTATTTTTTCGCGCTCCGCAACATTCAAAGTCGCGACCGTCGACCAACCGCAACGCAAATTTCCCGCGCAGAACTCCTTAAAATCCGTAAAAATTATTTCTCGCGCACTTATTCCGTCATAATTCGTAAATTCGCGCTCCATTTCCATGAAAAATTTATTTCCGTCGTCAATCGCCGCGATTTTTTGAAGATTTTGCGCCGCTTCTCTGTCCAAATTTGTAGTATTCGCCGAACGTAAATTGTCCGTGTCAGATAAAATCGCTCCGAACATTATCCCCGCCATTTTTTTATCAATCGCAACGTTGTTTTGCCGATAACACAGCCAAACAATCGTTGCCGTGCATCCTACGGGCATTGACAGATAAAACACGGGATTTTTGGATTTTATGTCGCCAAAAAGATTGTGATGATCAATAATTTCCAAGATGCTCGCATTTTCAATTCCGTTAATCGCCTGCGCGGAAACATTGTGGTCGACGAGAATAATATTTTTTCCCGCCGCATTTTCCAAGATTTTTGGAACAGGAACGTCGAAATATTTCAAGATAAAGTCGCTTTCCTTGTTAATTTCGCCCGAAATTCGCGCCTCGCACTTGATATTGAGCTGTTTTTTGAGATTTGCATAGGCAATCGCGGAACAAACCGTATCGGAATCGGGACAAGTATGTCCGATAACGTAAGTTGTTTTGGAGACTTCTTCGACTTCCTCGATAAAAGCCGAGCGAATATCATCGACATCAAATTTACACTCACCGACTGGCAAAGCCGCGAACGTCAAAACCATTCCGACGATAAAGCCCCACATTCGCAGAAAAAATTTCAATGCCCTCATGATTTTTCGCCTCCCGAATCATTTTTTAACCGATTTTCCAATGCCTCAATCGCCTGCAAATACGCCTTATTTTTTTTCTCGTCCGATTGATATTCGCTTTTTAAATCGTAAATATTTTTCCCGACAATGTTTGGAATTTCTTTAAAGCCCGCAAAAATCGTCATGCCCTTCATTTCTTCCGCGCCCGTTATTGTCCCATCGCCTTTGCAAGAAATAATTACGATATTTCCGCCGCCGAGCTTGCCGCGTTTTGCGCCCACTCCGATATTTCCAAGTTTATGCAAGCGGCTGACCGACTTTCGATATTTTCTAACTTGCAAATGCGTCCCGATTGCTTGAATCACCATCAGCAAGAAAAAAATTCCGAGAAAATCGCTTAATGTCATTTCAATTCACCTCCCGAATTTTATTATAGCAAAAAAAATTCCCTGCGCCGGTGCAAGGAAAAATTTTTATGAATCATTTTTCGGCGAGACGCAAAATTGTTTCTTCGTTCCAGCCCGTTGCCGCTACGATATATTCAATCGGCGTTTTGACATTTAAAAGGTTTTTCACCATTTCCAATTTGCTTTCCGTACGACCTTCAGCACGACCTTCTTCGCGACCTTTTTCAATGCCTTTTTCAATGCCTTCTTCAAGACCGTCGTTAAAAGCCGCGTCCATTGCCCATTGCTCGTTGTACTCCGTGATTATCATATTTCCTCCGAATTAATTCTTGGCGAGACGCAAAATTTGTTCTTCACTCCAGCCTGTTGCCGCTACGATATACTCAATCGGCGTTTTGACCTTCAAAAAGTTTCTCACCAATTCCAATTTGCTTTCTGTGCGACCTTCCGCACGACCTTCAGCACGACCTTCTTCGCGACCTTTTTCAATGCCTTTTTCAATGCCTTCTTCAAGACCGTCGTTAAAAGCCGCGTCCATTGCCCATTGCTCGTTGTACTCCGTGATTATCATGCTGTTCAACTCCCATTCGTGTTCCTCCAAAAATTTTCTCATGCTTGTACGCGTCGACATACAATATTTGTACGCCTCATAAAATGCCTCGTCGTCATTCATGCCCAAGTGCTTATTAAACTTCACTCGCTCGACGAATACGCAATAATCCTCCAGCGACTCCGACTTTTCGATTAAATTTTTGTTGTAAGGATGATTGACGTTGTAAAATTTTACTTTAAGCTCCAGACTGTCCGTAAATTCCTTGAAAGAATCGCTCAAACGCATTTCCCGATATTCTGCCGCCGCTCGAAAACCGTTATACAAAACGTAAAATTCGGGACGCAATAATTTTATCGACTTTTGCGCGTAGAGTTTGCCGGAAAATTCTTTTTCATAAATCTTGTCCAGCAACTTTACGTAATAAAGAAGAAAACGCAAAGGCATGTTTTCATTCAATGTTGTTTGATGCTCAATCAAAATCAGTTGCCGCCCGCGATATTCGCAGGAAATGTCATTCTTCCTTTTGCTGAAAAAAGTTTCTTCAAGCGTATTGATTTTAATTTCTTCGGGATTGTCGGAGTCTTCGCCCGTCAAAGCATTGCACAAACTCAACAGACGAACTTTATCGAGAAAATAAAATCTGAAGAAACTGTCACGATATTTTTGACTCATCAAGTCACCTCCGAGAAAATTTTTTACATGATAACAAAAAAAATCCCCCGCGTCATTACAGGGGAAAAAATTTTTACGAATCAGATTTTATTTGTAGGAGAACTCGCCGAGCTCCCAAACTTTGCCGGAGACTCTCTGGAGCGGCTTATCGCCCGAAACTTCGAGAATCGGAGCAACGTCTTCTTCGGGATAAACAAGGAGACTGCAAGCTTCTTCGCCGTCCTGAAGGAAGAGTTCGATAACGGATTTATCGACGAAGAGACGGAAATTGAGTTCAAGATTTGTGAAGAGCTTAAATTTGCGAGTACCGATATTGACGTCGGTATTTTTGCCGTCACTGAACGGACGAATACCTTTGCCGCCAAGTTTCATGCCTTCGCGGTCGAGCATCAAAATTTGATTATCGCGGTCGTATTTAATGACGAATTTTTCTTCGCCCCATTTAACGGCGACTTCTGCCTTGCGAGCCGCTCCGAAAGTAAGAGTAAGTTCTGTTTCGGAGGCTTCGGGCAGTTTGACGACAGTATTTTGTCCGTTGGAAACATCAACGTCGGTACGAGTTTTGCGCAGGGCTTTCATTTCTTCGACGGGCTGACTGCGAACTTTACCTTGATGAATCGTAAGTTCACGCGGCATTGTCAAAGAATAGAGCCAGCCGTCTGCGGCGGATTCGACTGTATCGGTAAGATCGGGCATACCAACCCAACCGATCATAATGTGGCGGGCTTCGTTTGCAAAAACCTGCGGGGAATAGAAATCAAAACCCTTATCGAGTTCATGGAATTTGCCGTGAATCATATCGAGGCTGTCAACGGAGAAATGTCCGATGAAATAGCCGGCGAGGCAGTGATTTTGATATTTAAGTTCTTCATGCTTGACGCCTTGCGGGCAGACAATCAGAACGTCCATATCTTCAAATTGCAAAAGGTTGGGGCATTCCCACATGTAACCGAAATCGTAATAATCGGTTTTTACTTCGCCGAGAAGTTCCCAGCCGCCTTCGGGTTTTTCTTTGTAAATAAGAACTGCGCCATTGGTCGGGCGAGAACTTTTGGCGGGATCACTCATGCGTTGAGCCGCCATAGCGAAATAGCGGACGCCGTTGCGATAGAAGAAATTGGGATCTCTGAAATGCGCGGTGTAACCTTCGGGGTTGCCGTAAACTTGAATTTCTTCCAACGTTATGGAGCCGTCTTCTTGGAGCGTACCGAAACGCTGAGCAACCGTGCGAACATAATTTTCATCGCGGGCATTGCAGGTATAGAACACACGGACTTTGCCGTCTTCAACGAAACCGCAACCGCTGTGGCAACCGTCTTTGTCGTGTTTATCTCTCGGCCAGAGCGAAAGTTCGGGCATGGTGTAGTTGATGAAATCCTTTGTTGCGGTATGCATCCAGGATTTATTTTTATGCCATTGCTGATTTTCGGGAACGGGATTCCACTGACAGAAGATGTGGTAGGTACCATTGCAGCAACACAAACCGTTGGGATCGCTGATCAAAGAATGGGGCGCGTCAATGTGGAATTTGTTGTGCCAGCGAGATGTGTAAGGAATTTCGCCGCGAACGCGCTCGTCGACAGCTTGTTTGTTAAACTTTGCCTTGATAGCCTCCAAAGTTTCACCGGATTTTTTTGCCATAAAAATTCCTCCCTAATTTTTAAGTAAAGAAATAATTACCGTGACGACCATTGCACCGATGGCACCCATAGTCGTTAATGACAAGTTGCAAACGTGAATTTAAAAAGAGCCGCGCCCTTTATTCAATTAGTAATGAGTAATTAGTAATGAGTAATTAAAAGGCGTTTCACCATTCCTAATTCCTAATTCATAATTCCTAATTGCTTTTCGGAGCGCGGCAACATTTCTAAATCAGAGGTGCAAGAAAAAATTTTATTCGTCGTGTTTGAAGAGTGTATAAGTCAGAGCAAAGCCGACAGCGAAGGCGATTATATTGACGATAAGATATTGAAGAATTTGTCCGTTCATGTAAAGGAGCATGCCGGGCAGAACCGTAATACCCATGCCTGTACCTGCCAAGCCGAGGAAGCTGGAAACTGCACCGCCTGCCGCACCGCCGACGCAACCGAACATGAAGGGTTTCATGAGACGGAGGTTAATACCGAAGATAGCCGGTTCGGTAATTCCCAAGAACGCGGGAACGGTTGAGGAAATGTAAAGGGCACGTTTACGCGGGTCTTGAGTTTTGAGAGAAACAGCCAATGCCGCGCCGCCTTGAGCGATCGTCGCGCAAGTGATAATCGCGTTGAAGGGGTCGGAGCCTTGAGTTGACAGGAGGTAAATTTCCAACGCGCTGAAGACGTGGTGAACACCGAAGATAACGATAACCTGTTGCAAACCGCCGATAATCAAACCGCCGACGACAGGAATTGTCAAGAACTGTTGAACCGCGCCGAAGACGAGGGATTCCAAACCGTGCATGATGGGACCGACTACCAAGAAGCCGAGAGCCATCGAAACAGTCAAGGTAAGGAACGGAGTAACGATAAGGTCAATCATATCGGGAATAAAAGTTTTTAAGAATTGCTGGAACTTGGCGGCGAAGATACCGAGAACGAGTGCCGGAAGAACGGAACCTTGGTAGCCGACGAGCGGAATATCAAAGCCCAAGAAATTGAGCGGGATAGGAGTTTTGCCGGCATATTCGGGCATTGCAGATGCTTCAACCCATGTTAAACCTTTTTCTGCAATTTCTGCCGCCGCGCCACCGACTACATAAGCATTCGGCAAACCGGGGAAGACGAGCATTAAACCTAAAACGATACCGATAACTGCTGTGCCGCCGAATTTATTCATTGTCGACCAGCAAACCAATGCGGGCAAAAATGCAAACGCCGTATCAGTCAAAACCTGAGTCATCAACAAGAAGTTGGGATCCCATTCGCTGCCCATTGAAAGTATGGCACCGCGGCAACCCATGAACAAACCTGTTGCAACCAAGACGGGGATAATCGGAACGAAAACGTCGCCCAATGTACGAGAAATTTTTTGCATCAAACTCATTTCGGCATAAGCGGCTTCCTTACCGCCGCCGCCCGCCAGTGACGGTTTCAGCTTGATAAATTCTTCCGTAACTTTGTCGACAAAACCTGTACCGCAGATAATCTGATACTGTTGAGCCGCGAAGAATTGTCCTTTGACGCCCTCGATATTCTCAATTTTTTTCTCTTGAATCTTCGACTTGTCATTGACAATCAAGCGGAGACGCGTCGCGCAGTGCTCGGCAGTTCTTACGTTATCGGGACCGCCGACGTAGTGCATAATCGACTTCGCAACGCGTTCCGCATCGGGCAATCCCGCAAACGACTTAATCACATCGTCATCGTCAGCGGGCCCGGCGGCAGAGGCTGCTTCCTCAGCGGGAGCTTTCGCCGTGATTGACTGCCCGTCAAGCTCGACCGTGATGTCGCCGAAATCTGCGTGATTCGTGACGACAACCGGCGTCGTGGTTTCGTAGCCCGCTTTTTTAATTGCTTCGGGGCTGAATTCAAGCAGAAGCTGTCCGCGTTTGATCTTGTCGCCCGCCTCTGCCTTCGGCGTGAAACCTTCGCCGTTCATCTTGACTGTGTCCATACCGACGTGAATCAAAAGTTCAATTCCGTCGTCGGACTTCAATCCGATTGCGTGACCCGTCGGGAAGAAAACAGTTATTTCACCGTCAAACGGCGAAAAAACTTGCCCCTTCGGATCTTGGACGGCAATACCGCGTCCCATTGCGCCGCTCGCAAAAACGGGGTCGTTGATTGAGTTCAACGGAACCAATTTACCGTTCAGCGGGCTGCTAATTCGGATGTCTTTTGCCATAAAAAACCACACCCTCCTGAATTTTATAAAACCCACAAATTTTATTGGTTATTAAAACCTTCAACATTATACTTTCAGAAAGTTGCAACGTCAACGCAAAATTTTTTTTTATTTCGGGATGACAAAATGCCGCCGAGAAAAAATCGCTCCGAAAATTTTTTGCGGATAAATTTCTTCGTGACAAAAATTTTTCCGACTGCCGCCTTGACGAAAATTTTTCAGCGAATCGATAACAAGGCAACGCCCGCCATGCAAAGAACTGCTCCGAAAATTTTTTGCAAAGAAATTTCTTCGTGATAAAAAATTCCGCCGACTGCCAACATTGCCAGCGCAATTAAAATGTTCACGATTAAAGACGCCGTCGAGAGCTCGCCGCCTGCGCGGTAAATCATTACAAATGCCGCTTCCACGCCCGTTATCGACAAGCCCATTAAAATGCAAGCCCAATTACTTTTAGCCGCCTCAACCAAAAATTTTTCGTGCGGCGTCAGAAAAAATAAAATCGCGCTCGCCAAAAGTGCCGTCGCATAATTCACGACGAGCCCCATAAATGCATTTTGTTCCGGCGAAATCGATTTGCTTGCTATGTGATAAAGTACATTCGCAACGACGGCGATTGTTATCGGTAAAAAAATCATCTCGTCCTCCAAAAAAAAATTTCTGCCGCCCGAAAATTCGGAAGGCAGTTTTTTTACGCTCAAAATTTATCTTTCAACTACGGTTGTCATTTCGCTGAAGATGTCGTTAAGTGAATCGTCGTTTTCGGGAACATTCGACAGATTTACGGCGGGCGGATTAACCGCAGTATCTTTTCGCGGAGCAATTTGCGTAGTGTAAGCTTTCAACTCGGCGTAATAACCCATTGCGTCCAAGAGATCTCGTTCTTCGTCCGTGAGAATCACTCGCCCGGCGGCGGCTTCGTTGAGGACGTAAATCGAATAAGCGCGCATAATCGACGTGAGATCAAAAGCGGCGGTTGCCGTCGTCCAGCTCGGCTTATTAACCGTCCAAGTAAAAGTTATGTTGTTTTCTTTGAACGCCGCCAGCCAGCGATTGAAAATTTCTTTTTGTTCGGCGAGCGCATCTCCCGAAAGATTTTCAAACGTCGCCGAAGAATTTTTATCCAAAATGTTCGCAAGCTTTTTGCCTTCCAAAGTCACGTTCATTGTCCGCAAGTCGGGCGTGTCATTCAAAATTTCTATCTTCTTGACGGCATCCAATACGTCGTTGATAATTTCGGGCTCGGTCGACTTCCAAAGAATTGCAATTCCCGAAGGCAAGCCCGGCAAAAGCATTTTACTCCATTTGCCTTTGCGTTGAACGTAAAGCGTCATTTCATTTCCGAGCTGTTCAATGTAAAAAGGAATTTTGTTGTTCGTCGTGAAATTATTTTTGAGATTCGTATACGTCCAATTAAATTGCCCGCCCATTCTCAAGGAGCCGTCTTTCAAAACCTGCGCTCTGGAATCAATGTCGAGATGAAAATTTGTGGAGAAAAGCGTTAAGTCTTGTTCGAAAATGCGCGTGTTCGGGGCTTGCGAAACATAAGCTTCGCGAAAAGCCCAAATGCCTTCTTTACTCATGTCAGCCGCGTCAGCCGCCGCATTGCCGCCGAAAAAAATTGTGCCGCCGACAGCTGCAAGTGCCGCGAGGCGACGAAAATTTAAATTCATGACTTTACCTCCGAAATTTTTCTGCATAATAAACGCGGCGATTTTCCTTGTCAAGGCAGGAAATGAATAAGGCTTGTTGAAATAGAAATGAAAATTTTTGCGGAGAGGAATCGTTACTCAAATGAAAATCGTTTTGTTCAAATTTCCTTATATCGATCCGAGTTTTTGCGTAAAACTCTGCGGGCTTGCCGAAAAATTGGAATACGACATTGCGGGAATTGTCTCCTTTGATTTGGAAGAGAAGTCGACTTCGATTAAAAATTATCCTGTCTATCCGCTGAACGAAATTTTAAACTTGTCGTGGGACGCGGCGGTTTTTGCTTGTGATGAAGATGTTTTTGATGACATTGCGCCGCAAATGGTCGAGCTTGGAATCGGACGTCGCGAGCAGTTTAAAAGTTGTTTTTGGCTTTTGAAACAGCTGATGATAATGAAATACGAAGACTTCGATGACCCGGCAATTCTGGAGACAATCGAGTATTGGAAGACGCATGAAATTTCTGTTTTCAATCAGCATATTCCGCCGGAGAAGGGAACTCTCACAAAAGTTTTTTTTGACAGCGAATGCGATTTGCCGTTTGTTTATTTCAAAACGGTCGGCGGCGATTGGCGCAAAATGTATTATCCGCACGAAGAAAACTTTGTAATTCTTAATGGAGAAAAATTTGTGGCAAACCTTATGACAGAGCAGTTGCCGACTTCGCCGCATCTTTATATCAAAGACGATCATAAAATCTGCGCGGGAGATATTATCATTGATGCGGGCGTTTGTGAAGGAAATTTTGCGCTGAGATATATCGATCTCTGTTCCAAAATGTATCTGTTTGAATCCGATCCGAAATGGATTGAGCCGTTGAATCAAACCTTCAAAAATTATCGCGACAAGGTTGAAATTATTCCGCGCTTTGTTTCAAACGTCACGGACGAAAAAAATATTACAATCGATAATGCGTTGCCCGACTTTCAAGGCGAAAAAATTTTTCTCAAAATGGACATCGAGGGAGCCGAGCCGCTCGCTCTGCGCGGCGCGAAAAAAATTCTCACAAATAATTTCGTCAAAGCTTCTGTCTGCAGTTATCACAATGCGGAAGATTTATTAAAGATAAAATCTCTCTTCAGAAAATACGGCTACAAAACTTCGACGAGTAAAGGTTGGATGATTTTCATTTGGGATCCGAAAATTTTTGACACGGCGGACTTCAGAAAGGGAATCGTCTACGCCGAAAATTATTGAGACAAAGATAAAACTTGCGAAAGAACGGGCTAACTGCTATTATAGGAAAAATTGAGGAGGCGACGTGATGACCCAAAGGAAAAGTTTCAACTGGTTTGCTTTGATAATGTTAGTGATGATCGCTTACTTCACAACGGTTTTAGTTTCTCAACAAGTGCACTTGTCACATGTAAGCGAAAGTCAGCGAATCGCCGATAAAAGATTGGAAAAGGCAAAGGCGACGAACGAAAAATTACGCAAGGAACTCGCCGAACTTCAAGACATTAACAACATTGAGAAATTGGCGCGTGAGGAATTGGGATTCACCAAAGAAGGCGAAATGCCCTATCAAACGACGCGACAGTAAAAAAATTTTTTGGGAGGACAAAATTTTGGCAATGGAAGCAGGTAACATTGTTGAAGGCAAGGTTACGCGAATTACGAACTTTGGTGCCTTCGTGGAGCTGGAAGAAGGAAAAGTCGGGCTGATTCACATTTCGGAGGTCGCCGATGTCTATGTCAATGACGTTCACGATTTTTTGAGCGAGGGCGACAAAGTTCAAGTGAAAATCGTCAGCATTGACGGCAACAAAATTGCCTTGTCGCTGAAACAGGCAAAGCCCAAGCCGCCCGAAAGTGAAGCGCAATCTTCAAAACAAAATCGGCGCGGCGACTTTCGCAAACCGCAAAAACAACTGTCGGCATCGTTTGAAGATAAGCTGTCGAAATTCCTTAAGGACAGCGACGAACGCTTAACGGATTTAAAAAGAAAAACGGACTCCAAGCGCGGCGGTCGCGGCTCGCGGCGGTCGGATTAAATCGCGTCCCTTGCACTTTTTTTTTAATTAGGAACCAGGAACTAAAACCTAAAACCTAAAACCTAAAACCTATCAGGAATGGAGAATTGCCGTTGCTGAAAAAATTTGTTGACGTCTGCGCAACAGAAAAAATTTTCGACGGCGTCCGCAAAATTTTAATCGCGGTATCGGGCGGAGCAGATTCGCTTGCGTTGGCTGAACTGCTGATAAATTCTCGGCGAAGATTCGATTTAGAACTTTGCATTGCGCACTTTGAACACGGCTTGCGCGGACAAGAATCGCTTGACGACGCGGCTTTTGTAAAAAATTTTGCCGAAGAACACGCCATAAAATTTGTCGGAGCCGGCGGCGACGTTAAAGCTTTCGCGGCAGAAAATAAAATTTCAATCGAGACGGCAGCGCGAATTCTTCGTTACGAATTTTTAAGCAAAGTCAAACGAGATTTAAATTTTGACGCGATAGCATTGGCGCATCATGCCGACGATCAAGCAGAGACAATTTTAATGCGGCTTCTGCGCGGTGCGACTTCGGAAGGTTTATCGGCGATGAAGTTCAGAACTTTTTCCGAAGAATACGGCTTGTTGATTCGCCCGCTGTTAAGATTCAGGAAAGTCGAGCTTGAAAATTTCTGCCGAGAAAAAAATTTACTGCCGCGCCTTGACGCAACCAATTTCGAGGCGGAAGCGACGCGCAATAAAATTCGCTTGGAACTTATCCCGACGTTGGAGAAATTTAATCCCGCGCTTGTCGAAACTCTCTGCAGACTCGGCGAAGTCACGGCGGAAGAATCGGACTTCATCTCCGCGCAGGCAGAAAAAATTTTCTCCGCCGTCGTCAAAGGAAATTGCATTATCCGCGCAGATTTTTTGAAACTCCATCCCGCACTTCAACGAGTCGTCATAAAAAAATTTCTCGCAAAAGTCACGGGCTCGACAAAAGATTTCGGCTTTGTGCACTTTGAAGGCGTCCGAAAAGTTTTGTTGAACAATTTGTCGGGTGTCGAGATCCCAAAAAATTTGCGGGCTGATTTAAGGAAAGGAAAACTTTACATAACCAAAAATTTTATCGGAAAGGGTTGATTGCTTTGAAAAGTAAGGAAGATTACATTGAACGCGTGCTGTACACCGAGGAAGAGATCGCCGCTCGTGTCAAGGAGCTCAGCGCGCAAATCAGCGAGGATTACAAAAATATCGCCAAGCCGCTTTTGACGGTCGGCATTCTCAACGGCGCGGTTATGTTTTATACCGACGTTGTGCGGCGGCTGACCATTCCCGTCCAATTCGATTTTCTTATCGCCTCCAGCTACGATGCCAATTCTCACACAAGCGGCAAAGTCAACATTCTTAAAAATCTCGACAACGATCCGAAGGGCAGAGATATTTTGCTTGTGGAAGACATTATCGACTCCGGCACTACGATGAATTTTCTTATCGAATATTTTCTTGACAAGAAGGCGAACAGCGTAAAAATCTGTACGCTTCTCAACAAGCCGAGCCGCCGCAAAGTCGATGTCAAGATTGATTATTGCGGCTTTGAAGTTCCCGATGATTTTATTGTCGGCTACGGGCTTGACTTCGCGCAACATTATCGCAACCTGCCTTATCTGGGAATTCTGAAACGCAGTGTTTACGGTGGAAAATGAAAAGCAATTAGCAATTAGCAATTAGTAATGAGTAATGAGCAATGAAAAAATTCAATGTGATAGTTGATAAGAGCATGGATTTTGCCGTAAGGATTGTGAAGCTGTATAAATTTTTGAAGGATACTCGTTCGGAATATGTTCTTTCAAAGCAAGTTTTGAGAAGCGGCACAAGTATAGGAGCCAACATCAAGGAAGCGACCTATGCTCAATCCAAAGCAGATTTTAACGCGAAAATGTATATTGCCATGAAAGAAGCATCTGAAACCGAATATTGGATTGAACTTCTTGAAAGAACCGAATACATAACGAAAAAGCAAGCCGAGAGTTTGCTGACAGATTGTGTCGAGCTTATTAAAATTTTGACTGCCATTACAAAAACCGTAAAGAGTAATTCCTGATTCCAAATTCATTACTCATTACACATTGCTCATTACACATTAATTAAAGGGGCGTTTTGATTGAACAGTTTTTTGCGCAACGTCGGGTTTTATTTGCTGGTGATTTTTATCGCGATAACTGCTTATGACTATTTTTCCGTGAAGCCTCAACCTGTGGAAGAAACCGCTTATTCGCAATTTCTGGAGATGGTTGAAAAGGGCGAAGTCACGAAAGTTGTATTGGTAAAGAATACGATTAAAGTCACGAAAAAGGACGGCGGCGAGTTCACGACGATAGCACCCGACGAGCCGATTGGCGACGAAAATCTTGTCGGAAAACTCGAAGCCAAAGGAGTAGAAATAACTGCGCAGAATCCGAAAGATCCGCCGTGGTGGATGACGCTCCTTTCTTCTTTGTTGCCGATAGTAATTTTGATTGGCGCATGGTATTTCATAATCATGCAAACTCAAGGCGGCGGCTCCAAAGTTATGTCTTTCGGGAAAAGCCGCGCAAAATTGATGGGCGGCGACAAAGTCAAAGTCACGTTTAACGACGTGGCGGGCGCGGATGAAGCCAAAGAAGAACTTCAAGAGGTCGTCGAGTTCCTTAAGCACCCGAAAAAATTTAATGATCTCGGCGCGAGAATTCCTAAAGGCGTTTTACTTTTCGGTCCGCCCGGCACGGGCAAAACTCTTTTGGCAAAAGCTGTCGCGGGAGAAGCGGGCGTTGCGTTTTTCTCTATAAGCGGCTCCGATTTTGTGGAAATGTTCGTGGGCGTCGGCGCGTCGCGAGTCAGAGATTTATTCGCGCAGGCGAAAAAAAATTCTCCCTGCATAATTTTTATTGATGAAATTGATGCTGTCGGTCGTCAACGCGGAGTGAATGTCGGCGGCGGACATGATGAACGCGAACAAACTTTGAATCAGTTGCTTGTCGAAATGGACGGTTTCGCGCCCAACGAAGGGATAATCATAATTGCGGCAACGAACCGCCCCGACATTTTGGATCAAGCACTTTTGAGACCGGGACGCTTTGACAGACAAATTGTCGTCGATAAGCCCGATGTTGTGGGACGAATTGCGATTTTAAAAGTTCACACAAAAGGCAAGCCCATTGCGAAGGATGCCGACTTGGATATTTTGGCGCGGCGGACTCCGGGATTTACGGGCGCGGATTTGGCTAATCTTGTCAATGAAGCGGCACTTTTGGCGGCGCGCAGAAATAAACACGAAATTAACATGACGGAGCTTGAAGAATCGATTGAACGAGTTATGGCGGGTCCCGAAAGAAAATCCAAAGTCATGAGCGAGGACGAAAAAAAGTTGACGGCTTATCACGAAGGCGGACATGCTTTGGTGGGCATGATGTTAAAGCACGCCGATCCTGTTCACAAAGTTACGATAATTCCTCGCGGCAGGGCGGGCGGTTATACTCTCATGTTGCCGAAAGAAGATCGAAGTTACGCCACGCGCTCGGAACTTTTGGACAGATTGAAAGTTGCAATGGGCGGGCGCGTCGCCGAAGAAATTGTTCTCAACGAAATTTCTACGGGCGCATCTCAAGACATTCAGCAGGCGAGCCGCATTGTTCGCGCAATGATTATGCAATACGGCATGAGTGAACATTTGGGCTTTGTTTCTTACGGCGGCGATCCTTCTCAGCAATATTATTTCGGGCAGACGCAGAAAAATTATTCGGAGGAAGTTGCGGGCGAAATCGACAAAGAAATTCACAAGTACATGGAAGAAGCTTACGAGGCTTGCCGCACAATCATAAACGATAATCGCGACAGTCTTGAAAAAATCGCGCAGGCTTTGATGGACAAGGAGACGTTGACGGCGCAGGAACTTAAAGATATTGTCTTCGGCGAAAAGAAAATTGATTTGGAAAAGCCGCCTGTCGACCCGCCGACTCCGCCGCCCGAACCCGTACCCGTCGAATTGGTTAAGGAAGTCGAACAACCGAAAATTCCCGACGGCTCGACGCCCGATCCCGTTTAAAAAAAATTCAGCAGAACGATAGATTCAGGGAGGTTGAAGAAATTTTGACCTTCCTAATTTTTTTGCAGGGAGGAAAATTTTTTGCGTCACGAATATTTAAAGCTCGTCCCCGAAAATATAACCGTCACTTTTACGGACATTCATTTTTCAAAGCGGACGGGCGAAAGTATAACCGTTCATCTCGAACGCCCCAATGAAAACGGCTTTGACATTGCCGAATATGTTTTGCCCGTGTGCTACTGCAAAAAATGTATGGGCTTTACCGAAGACGAGGAATATAAATTGCGGCAATTCGTGGCAAGACACAGCCCGTTGATTTGGGAAATTGCCCGCGAGGACGGTGAAATCGTTGCCGATATTATATGAGCTCTACGGTTACAAAATTTTCTTTTGGTCAAATGAAAACAACGAGCCCGTTCATGTTCATGTTGCAAAAGGAAAACAATCCGCCAATGCCACAAAAATTTGGCTTCCGCCGGAAAGTAATCCCGTTGTGGCGCACAATAAAAGTCGTGTTCCGCAAAAAGATTTGACGCGGCTTTTAAAAGCCATTGCGCTTGAACGAAACAATATCATTGCTCGTTGGTATGATTATTTCGGAAAATAATTTTTGGGAGGAATTTTTATGAGTGAAATTGTTTTGCATTACACCCGCGCAGGGCATGTTGAAAATATTCATCGCGGCGACGTTGCGGCGGTAAATTGCAAGGGCGAAGTCGTGGCGGCGGTCGGCAATGCGCATTTGCCGATGTTTTGGCGTTCGGCGGCGAAACCTTTTCAAGCCTTGCCCTTCGTGAAAAACGGCGGGCTCGAAAAATATTCCATAACGGAAGAAGAACTTGCGCTTTTGGTCTCCAGTCACAGCGGCGAAGAAAATCACGTGGCACTTGTCAGAGAAATTTTGTCGAAACTCGGACTTGATGAGTCGGTTTTGGATTGCGGAATTGTTCGCCCGATGAGCGGCAAGGCTTTCAAAAAAATTATTGCGGCGGGAGAAAAAGTTTTGCCCGTCCACAATCCTTGTTCGGGAAAACATTCGCAGATAATCGCGCTGTCAATGATGCTCGGCATTCCCTACGAAGGCTATACTCAACCCGAACACGAAGCGCAGAAAATTATTTTTAAACATGTGGCAATGGCGTCGAAAATGCCCGAAGACAAATTGGAAATAGGAATTGACGGTTGCGGCGTACCCGTATTTTATCTGCCGATTTATAACATGTCGCTTGCCTATGCAAGACTTTCAACGCCTAGTAAAGGCGATTGGGGAGAATATGAAGACGCGGCAACAAAAATTCGCGACGCAATGAGTAAATATCCGCAAATAATTTCGGGGACGGGCAGAATCGATTTGGCGGTTTCTGAAGTCACGGGCGGAAGAATCATTGCAAAAATCGGCTCGGACGCGGTTTACTGCTTGGCTGTCAAAGACGGCGACTTGGGCATAACTTTTAAAATTGAGGACGGCGATTATGCGGCGGTAACTCCAATGACAATCGCCGTGTTGAAAAAATTGGATTTGCTGACAAAAGACGAGGCGGCGGAGTTGGATAAAATTTTCCCGCCCGTTTTAAAAAATCATCGCGGAGAAATTATCGGCACGATTGAGGCTGTCTTTTGAAAAAATTTTATTGGGCTAGCAATGCGCAGCGTTGCGTACAACCGCGGTTAGTTGCTCCGAAAATTTTTTAAGCAGGAGCGCGACCGCTGTTCTCCCGCTTTTAAAGCGGGGCTGTCTTTTGATTGAAAAGTTAAATTTTCTATGCTAAAATTTTCTGCGAGGTGAATGAATATGCGAAAGACAATCGTTGAGATTTTGAAGAATGCGGGCGACAATTTTGTTTCGGGCGAGAGCATCGCCGGAGAGTTGGGCATTTCCCGTACTGCTATCTGGAAACATATTCAGAAACTTCGAGAGAGCGGCTACGAAATTATCAGCCGAGAAAGATGCGGTTACAAATTAAAAGACGCGCCCGATCTTCTTTTGCCGAGTGAAATTCAAATCGGGCTTGAAACAGAAATTATCGGCAAGAACATGGAATATCATCCTTCGGTTGACTCGACAAATCGCGTTGCAAAAGCTCTTGCCTATAACGGCGCGGAAGAAGGAACAATCGTTGTTGCCGAAGAACAGGAAGTCGGCAAAGGGCGGCTTGACAGAAAATTTTTTTCGCCGCGAGGAAAAGGCATTTGGTTTTCCGTTATTTTGCGCCCTGAAATTTTGCCGAAAGATGCTCCGAAACTTACTTTGATGGCGGCGGTTGCGGTTGCCGAAGCAATGGCGCGTTTCAATCTCAAAGCCGAGATCAAATGGCCAAACGACATTATGTTTGAAGGAAAAAAACTCGTCGGCATTTTGACGGAGATAACGGGCGAAATCGGCAAGATAACTTATATCGTCGTCGGCGTCGGAATCAATGTAAATATCAGCCGCGAAGATTTTCCCGAAGAACTTCAAGACGTTGCGGCGTCGCTTTCCGAAATGAACGGCGAAATTTTATCTCGCGTGCAAATTTTCCGCGCAGTGCTTGAAGAATTCGACAAGCTTTATATCGAAGTCAAAAATTCGGGTTTTGATAAAGTCATTGAGAGTTGGAAAAAATATAATGTCACGCTCGGAAAAAATGTTCGCGTTATCTCGGCGGGCGAAGGCGAAGATTTTACGGGCAAAGCAGTTGATTTGAATTCGGACGGAGCACTTGTCGTCGAGACTAAAAACGGACGGCGGGCGGTTTATGCGGGT
>FLNX01000182.1_pt1 | contig 19676 bp, 13 predicted proteins | sample 1140341 | NCBI WGS metagenome assembly FLNX01 (sample SAMEA3878208, study PRJEB12797) | bioreactor metagenome | biome: Moose rumen | place: Sweden | collected 2011-10
CTCAACTCGAAGATAAAGAACTTTAGGGCACAATTGCATGGAGTCGTGGATATAGACTTCTTCCTCTACAGGCTATCTATGATATTTGGCTAAACACAGGTATTTCCCCCTGCCCCGTAGTGCTAGCCATTATCTTTGATATGATTTATCGGGTTCTCGTTTGAGGCCAGGAAACTCTGGATGAATACGGCAGCGAAGGAGATGATGAAGCAGGTAAACCCAGCAACCAGTATCCAGGGCCAGAGTTGTATGCGGTAGTTGAACTCAGAAAGCCAGTCGCCCATAAAGTGCCACACAATGGGAGCCGCGATGACGAAGGCGATGCCGACATATAACAAGAAGGTACGCACGAGGCTCGACCATATTTGCCGAGAGGTGGAGCCATAGACTTTTCGGATGGCTATCTCCTTACGCCGCTGCTGGATGAAATAGGTCGACATCGCGATCAGTCCCATCAGCGAGATCAGCACAGCGATAACGGCGAAGAGGGCCACGACGTTCAGCAGGCGCTGCTGCGACTCGTACAGCAAGGCTATCTGCTGGTCAATGAAGATAGGCAGCAACCCACCAAAATCATAGAAGTCCTCTTTGAACAGTTTCTTATAGAGTGCCAGCACCTGCTGACTGGCCTCTTCTGGATCACCTTTCAGTTTGATGAGCCAGCGCGACATAGGCGCCTTGTCGACATTATGCCAGACATGAACCACGATGCCGCGTGTGTCGTAAGCGGCATCGTTGATGTCGCCCACTCGGAAATTGTCGATGATGCCATGCAGCAACTCACGCTTGCCGTCGCCTTCGTCGCCATCGGGCAACCAGTCGCGGGCATCTGGCTTCAGGCCGATCTCATCCATCAGATGACGGTTCACGTAGGCCAGCCCGTCGCCACTCACCTGATAGTCCTTCTCTATCTTGATGCCCAGCATCGGCAGCCAGTTCTCATCCACATGGAAAACGGTAAACCAGTAGTTCTTGCCGTTCAGGTGATAGCCGTTATTACTGGCGGAGAAAGGTATATTGTTGCTGAGAGCCACCTGCTCCACACAGGGCAGTTTCATCGCTTCGTCACGGAACAATTTTGCTGCCAGGTAGAATTCTTCACGGTCTTCACCCCACCATCCTCTCGTATTGATCAGCGACATCACATTCTTGTGCTCAAAGCCTAATGGGGCGTTCACCAGGTGGCGTATCTGATAGTAGATGGTCAGGGCAGAGGCAATGAGGGCGATGGTGATGACATTCTGAACAATGATGAACACGCGGGAGAAGAACATACGGGTGGTCTTGTGGAAAGTGCCCCGTACCACTTCGATGGGCTTTGCCCTCGACTGGATAATGGCAGGGATAATGCCCGCCAGAATGCCGATGAATATCGTGAGCATGAGCAGGGCGATGGGGAATTGCAAGTTCGTCAGGACGGAGAGGTCGATGGTGCCGTTCAGCAGTTTGCCAATATAGGGCGCCAGCCACAGGGCAAGGGCCAGGCCGATGGCCAATGAAAGCAGACAGAGGGCGACACTCTCCGTGATGAGTTTCAGGACAATCTCGCTACGCTGGGCACCGAAGAGGCGACGTGAAGCCATCTCACGGGCCCGATAGCCGCTCTGGGCAACGGTCAGGTTGATGTAGTTCATTACCGAAAAGAGCAGGATGATCAGGGCCACGAAGGTGAAGATGCGCACCATCTTGGCATCGCCCCGACGGCTCATATAGGACTCCGACTTGCTCAGGTAAAGCCCTTTGAGCGGCAGGATGGCGGGCTTCATCGCCCAAGCCTTCGAGTTGAAGAAGTTGGGGGCGATCTCCTTGAGCAACTTGTAAAACTGGGCCGTCCTGGTGCTCAGGTCATTGCCCTCCTTGGCCAGCAGAAAGAGTTCCACGGAGCCGAGGTTATTACGGTAGTTCAGCAGCGTAGAGTCTTTCTTGATGGCCTGCGAGAGGGGCAGGATCAAGTCGGGCTGCTTGAGGGCCGTATTGCCCAGCGTTGAGAAGACACCCGCCACGACGGCACTCGTCTTCTCGTCGATCCTGACGTGTCGTCCCATAGGATCCTTATCGCCGAAGAGGGCATGAGCGAACGCTTCAGAGACGATGACGTTCTCCGGCTGTGAAAGCACGCTGAGTTTATCGCCCTGCGTCAGTTCGAAGTCGAACATCTGATAGAAGGTGGTGTCGGCATAGAGGAAATCGGCACGCATCGTCTCGTCCTCCGATAGCCAGACCTTCGAACCGGGTGAGAAACTGACGGCACAAGTGGACTCGATGCCGGGAATGCGTTTCATAAACTCCGGTCCCAGGCCCGCACTGGTCTCACACTGGATCCTGCCTTCTTCACCGGGGGAGTTCGCGATCCCTCCCTGGACGGCAAAGAGATAGATACGGTCGCCCTTCGCATGCTGGGTGTCGACGCTGTACTCCTGCTGGACGAAGACCACGAGGAGGATGACGAACATCAACGAGACGGAGAGTCCGAATACATTGATAGCAGTATAGACCTTGTTCCGTGAGAGGAACGTCAGGTAGGATTTGAGATTGAATATCTGTTTCATTGTAATTTAAGTATTTCGTTGTCCTTATAGGCTTCGTAGCCGGAGACGATGACACGCTCGCCTGGCTCCAGACCTTCGAGCACCTCATAATATTGCGGGTTCTGTCGCCCGATGCGAATGCTGCGACGGTAGGCACGGTCGCCGCTCTTGTCGAGCACAAAGATCCACTGGCCGCCTGTCACGCTGTAGAACGTGCCCTTGGGGATGAGGACGGCCTTCTTCGACTGGCCTAACTGCAGGTCGACGTAGTAAGTCTGCCCCGTGCGGATGTTCTTGGGGCGCTCGCCAGCGAAGACGAAGTCCACCTTGAAGCGGCCCTCGCGCACCTCGGGATAGACCTTCCGCACCCGGAGCGTGTACTGCTGCCCGCCCTGCTCGAAGGTCGCCGTCAGGTCAGGATGCACACGGTCGATATAGTGCTCGTCGACCTTCGCCTGTACCTTATAATCAGAGAGGTCGTTGATCACGCCGATCTTCTGGCCCGAAGCAACGTTCTGGCCTAACTCCACATCAAGTAGGCCTACCTCACCACTGATCTGACTGCGGATGTTCAGGTGCTCCTTGCGCTCACGTACCAGCAGCACGTTCTTCCGCATCGCGTCGAGGTTGTCCTGCATCTGGTCCACCTGCGCACTACGGAACTTCTCATCCTCCTTCAGCCGCTTGATGATCAGTTGGTGCTTCCGCTGCGACAGTTGATAGTCCTCTTCGGCCTTCAGGTAGTCCTCCTTGGCGACGAGCCGCTCGTCGTAGAGTTGCTTCTGGTGGCTGTACTCCCGCTGCTTGCGCTGCACGTCCATCTCCAGGGAAAGTTTCTCGTTCTGGTTGTTCAGGCGGTCCTGCTCCATCGAGATCTGCGTGTTGCGGAGCATATTCTGCTTCTCGGCCAGTTCACTCTCAGCCTGCAGGATCTGCAGGTCTAGGTTCGAGTTGGAGAGGCGCACGAGGATGTCACCCTTATTGACGTGGGCACCCTCTTCGACGACACGCTCCACCACGATACCGCCTTCCTCGGGCGATACCTGTACCACCTGGATGGGGGCTACCTGTCCGTCGAGGCTCACGTAGTCGTTGAACTGCTCGTTCTTCACCTCGCCGATACTCAGTCCGCGGCGGTCTACCTTCAGCGTAGAGGTGAAGTTGCTCATACCCAGCCAGGTGAGCAGTGCCACCAGCACCAATGCACCTGCGGCGTAAGGGCCGTACTTTCTCACATAAAACCTTTTGTCTTTTTCTATGATCTTGTCCATATCCTTTTTTGTTTTAGAAAGAAATTCGAATAATTAGAATAATCTTGGCTCTGAATTATTTCAATTATTCTAATTTCTTTCTCTTAATTAAACTTCCAGTTTGATAATACGATACTAATTTCTGTTTGATGAGGTAGAGCATCTGCGTCTGAAGCAGGCGGATGCGGGCGTCGAGGAGTGACTGCGAGGCTGTGTGCAGGTCGAAGGTCGAGAGCATACCCTCCTCGTACTTCCGACTGGAGAGATGCCAGGCCAGCGAGTCACTCTGCACCTTGCGTGCCATCTTCTCCACCTCCATCCGATAGCCCTCGCAGTCCATCACGGCCTGCTGCACCTCGTCGTTGAGTTTGCGCATCGTCTCGTCGCGCTCCAGTTGCGACAGCAGGATATTGTTCTTCGCCTTGCGTACATTCTTATAGCGCGAGAGGTCGAAGATCGGCAGCGAGAGCGAGGCGTAGACGTACTCTCCCATATTGTCCCAGAACTGGGTGTGAAAGGGCGAGGCAGTGCCTCCACCGGAGATATTACGGAAATAACTGGTGGAGACGCCTGCCGAAAACGAGAGAGATGGCAACAGTCGCCCTTTTGATATCTGATAGTCGAGTTTCGCCTTGCGGACGCTCTGCTCCGCAGCAATGGCCCGGGGGAGGAAGAGGCTAGCATCGCTAGCCGGACTAGAGAGACTAGCCTTTCTAGCCTGACTAGTATTTCTAGCATCTCTAGAGAAACTAATCGCTATGCTATCCGCCACCGGATAGTTCATCGCACTCTTCAGGACGAGCATCGCCGCCTGAAGTTGGTTCTGCTGATGCGTCAGGCTGTAGTCATCCTCCGCCACTTGCGACTCTATCTGCGCCACGTCGGGCTGGCTCTTGATGCCCAGTTCCTCCATCCGTCGAGTCTTCTGCAGCAACTGACGGCTGTCGCCGAGTTTTTCCTCAGCCAAGGCCAGACACTGCTGGGCGTAGGCCACATCCACAAACTTCTGCATCACCTCGATGGCCTTGTCGTCCTGGGCCTGCTGCAGTTGGGTCTGGCTCTGGCGGCGCAGCAGGCGGGCCTGGCGGAAGCGGTTGACGGTCTGTCCGCCGTCGAAGACCTGCAACGAGGCGTAGAGCGAGTAGGAATTGCCAAAGGTGGTAATGGTATTATAGGTGTTCGTCTCTGGGTCGACATTTCGGCCCCACGAATACTGTCCAGACGTGCTGGCACTCACCGAGGGCAGGAAGTCGCTCAGCGCAATGCCCACGTCCGTCTGGGCGTTCGTCACCTCAGCCGTTGCCTTCTGCACGCTGAGGGCGTGACTGACGGCATAACTGATGCAGTCGTCCATCGTCCATTGCGCCTGTGCACTGCCTGCCATCAGGAGCAGACTGACTATGATCATGTTCTTTTTCATCTTCTGAATCCATTTACGTTTGATGCCAAAAGACCATCAAATGCCGTGCCAAAACAAGGACCGACTGATAATCAGCGAGTTGCGGAAAGCGGCCATTTGCGGGACTGTCTAATTCTTGGACAATTAGCGTCTAATAATTAGACAATCCTTCAAATATTTGGCAATAATCGACCCTTTTAGATTTTTTATTCGTAACTTTGCACACAAATTGAAGAATCAGACACATCAATGAAGAAGAAGAAAGGAACACTACTCATCGTAGACGACAACCGTAATATCCTGACCACCGTCAAGATACTACTGGAAGACACCTTTGCCAATGTCTATATGCTGGCCAATCCGAACACCATCCCCGCCACGCTCCGGGAGAAGCATCCCGACGTGGTACTGCTCGATATGAACTTCCGCGCCGGCATCAACACGGGCAACGAGGGGCTCTACTGGCTGCGCGAGATCAAACGGCTGCAACCCGACACCCAGGTGGTGCTCTTCACCGCCTACGCCGACATCGAACTGGCCGTCACAGGCCTGAAGGAAGGGGCCACCGACTTCATCGTAAAGCCCTTCGACAACGCCAAACTCATCCAGACCCTCTCCGATGCCTACATCAAGAGTAATCATAAAGATCAAAGTTCAACGTTCAATGTTCAAAGTCCGATGTATTGGGGCGAGAGCGATGCTATGCGCAGCCTGCGCCAGAATGTAGAGAAGGTGGCTATCACCGATGCCAATATCCTCATCACGGGCGAGAACGGTACGGGTAAGGAGATGCTGGCCAACGAGATCCACCGCCTCTCCGCCCGCAACAGCGGACCGATGATGCCCATCGATATGGGTGCCATCACGGAGACGCTGTTCGAGGGCGAACTCTTCGGACATATGAAGGGCGCCTATACCGATGCCCACAGCGACCAGGCGGGCAAGTTCGAGCAGGCAGAGGGTGGCACGCTCTTCCTCGATGAGATCGGCAACCTGAGTTATGCCTTGCAGGCCAAATTGCTGACCACCATCCAGCGCCGCACCGTCGTCAGACTCGGCGGCACGAAGGAGATTCCCATCAACGTGCGCCTCATCTGTGCCACCAACCGCGACCTGCCGGAGATGGTGCGCCGCGAGCAGTTCCGCGAAGACCTGTTCTACCGCATCAACACCATCCACCTGGAACTGCCGCCACTCAGGGAGCGCCGCAAGGACATCGTGCCCCTGGCCGAACGCTTCCTGAAGAAATACAGCGAACAATATAATAAGGTGAGCGTCTCACTCGACAAAGAGGCCGAAGCCAAACTGACGGGCCACTACTGGGCCGGCAACATCCGGGAACTGCAGCACACCATCGAGAAGACAGTCATCCTCTGCGACCACCCCGTCATCACCGCTGATGATATCGATTTGGCCGGATATGCCGGAATTTCCGGAAAAGCCGGATCCCCCGGAACGCCCCAAACCCTTGAGGAGATGGAGCGCGAACAGATAGCCCGCGCCATCCGCGAGTGCGACGGCAACCTCTCTCTCGTAGCCACCCGCCTGGGCATCTCCCGACAGACCCTCTACAACAAGATCAAGCGATACGAACTCTGATGCTGATAGCCCTCCTCGCAATCGCCCTCATCGTCGTCCTCTTCCTGCTGATTCAGGAGCGTCGGCGCAGCACCAGGAAGGTGAACTTTCTGCTGGATGCGGTATCGTCGGGCGACTTCGCCTTCAAGTTCCGAGAAGATGTGCCCTCGTATCGCGGTTTCGGCATCAATGCCGCCCTGAACCGCATCGCCCGTATTATGCAAGATGCCCGCACAGAGGCCATCGAACGCGAGAAGTACTACGAACTGATTATGAATCAGGTGAGCACAGGCATCCTCATCGTCGACGACAGGGGCAATGTGCTACAGAGCAATCGGGAGGCGCGACGGCTGCTGGGTCTGGAGATTGTGACGCACGTCAAGCAACTATCGCGTATCGACGAGGCACTGGCGAAGGCCATCAGCACTATCCGTCCGGGCGAGAAGACCCGCGCCACCTTCCTCAACGAACGAGGTAACGTAGACCTCAGCCTCCGCGCCTCAGCCGCCAATCTGAAGAATGAGGAAGTGCGCATTATCGCCCTCAGCGACATCAACAAGGAACTGGACGACAACCAGATGGAATCGTGGAACAAACTCATCCGTGTGCTGACCCACGAGATTATGAATACCGTGACGCCGATCTCCTCGCTCTCCGAAACGCTGCTGAAGAAACTAGCATCTCTAGACGAACTAGCATCTCTAGATAGACTAGCATCTCTAGATAGGCTAGATCGGCTAGGCAGGCTAGAGAGACTAGACAATCTAGCCCCCCTAGCCTCCGACCTCCGCACCGGCCTCTCCGCCATCCACCAAACCTCCCACGACCTGCTGAACTTCGTGGAGAATTACCGCCGACTGACCCATCTGCCGACGCCCGCCCCTAAGCCATTCTATGTCCTGGCGTTCTGCGAGCGGATGAAGCAGATAGCGCAAGAGCAGCATCAGGCCGACGGCATCAGCATCGACATCAGCGTGGAGCCTCGCGACTTGCTCGTCTATGCCGACGAGGGACTGATTGCCCACGTCGTCACCAATCTGCTGAAAAACGCCATCCAGGCCATCACGACTGCCGCTACAGGCGGGCATATCCAGATACGCGCCTACAGCAATGAGGCCGAAGCCGTCATCATCGACATCACCAACGACGGGCCGCTGATTCCACAGGAGGTGGCCGAGCATATCTTCGTGCCGTTCTTCACCACCAAGCAGGACGGCAGCGGCATCGGCCTTAGCGTCAGCCGCCAGATCATGCAACTCAGCGGAGGCACGCTGACCCTGAAGAGCGACGTCAGACGGCAACTCACCACTTTTGAACTGACATTCCTCTGACACGATTATGAGAACAGCAATCATCGGCGGCGGGGCCGCAGGCTTCTTCCTCGCCATCAACCTGAAGGAACTCTGCCCAGAGATGGAGGTCACCATCCTGGAGCGCAGCAAGCGTGTGCTGGCGAAAGTAGAAATCTCGGGCGGCGGACGCTGCAACTGCACCAACTCGTTCGCCGAAGTACGCGACCTGTCGGCTGTCTATCCCCGTGGCCACCGACTGATGAAGCGACTGATGAAAGGCTTCTCGCAGCGCGATGCCTATGCGTGGTTCGAGCGTCACGGCGTGCGGCTGACGACGCAGGAGGACCTGTGCGTCTTCCCTGCCTCGCAGGACGCCCACACCATCATCAACTGCTTCCTCGCCGAAGCCCGCCGCCACCAGATAGAGATACGCACGGAGTGCCGGGTGGAGTCGCTCGACGAACTCGCTGACTTCGACTTCATCGCCGTCACCACGGGCGGTTCCCCAAAGCCAGAAGGTCTGCGCTGGCTCTCTGATCTCGGCCACGAAATCGCTTCTCCCGTTCCCTCGCTCTTCACCTTCCGCATCGACGATGAACGGCTACACAACCTGATGGGGACGGTGGTAGAAGAGGCGACGGCCTATATCCCCGGCACCAACTTCCGAGCCAGCGGCCCGCTGCTCATCACCCACTGGGGCATGAGCGGCCCTGCCATCCTCAAACTTTCCAGTTATGCCGCCCGCCATCTGGCTGAACACGACTACCGCCAGCCGTTGGCCGTCAACTGGCTCAGCCGTAACGACGAGGCCATCAAGCAGGAACTCAGTCGCCTCAGCATCAAGGGCGGCAAGAAACTGCTCGCCTCCCTCCGTCCCTTCGAACTCCCCACCCGCCTCTGGACCTACCTGATCGACAAGTCACTTGGCCAGCGGGCACAGAGTCCGTGGCTGAGCCTGAACCAGAAGGAGATCAACCGCCTGACGAACGCCCTCGCCAACGACACTTACGAGATAGCCGGGCGCGCCGCCTTCAAGGACGAGTTCGTCACCTGCGGCGGCATCGCCCTCGATGCCGTTAACCCCGCCACGCTCGAGAGCCACCACGTCCCGCACCTCTACTTTGCGGGCGAAGTGCTCGACATCGACGGCATCACGGGCGGCTTCAACTTCCAGGCCGCCTGGACCACAGCCTACTCCGTCGCCCAGGCCATTACGAAGGAATCGAGGTTAATCCTTGTTAATCATTAACGGATTCGGAAAAAGTTCAGTAAATTTGCACGCAGTTATGAAACAGAAGCATTCAGTCATTATCCTCTTGGTCCTGATTATGGCATCAGGACTGACGAGTCTTCGGAGTTACCAGGCGATGGAGCGGCTGGTGACAAGTGATATGAGCAGTGCACTGGCCCAGACCCTGGAGGAGCAGCAGAGCGACGTCATCAGTTGCGACACCATCCGGGTGTTCAACAGCCACCTGAAACTGGAACAACTGCGCGGCCGGGCTACGCTGATCGTCGACACCCGCCGATGCTACGGTCATTGCTCTACAGCCACCATCTTCGCGATGTCGGAACAACGTCCCGCCTTCGTCCTCTGGGTACTCTCGATGCTCTGGGCGGCATTCTGTCTCTACCGACGACCCAAGATAGCGCTGGCCGGTATGCCGCAATACGGCGGACTGTCGTTCTCCGAAAAGGAAGGCCGCTTCTTCGATGCCAATGGAGAGCACGTGAAGTTGACGCCGATGCAGCAGCAACTAATGGAGATGTTCTTTCGCTCTGAGACGCATCTGCTCTCGAAGGCTGAGATCTGCGATGCCCTCTGGCCCAAGAAACCCGATGCCAGCGACACGCTCTACACCCTCATCCGACGCTTGAAGCCCATCATCGAGGCGCATTCCGATCTGAAAATCGAAGCCGACAGAGGAAAGGCTTACGAACTGACGACCAAATAGATAGCCTCCTGTCAGGCAAATGTCAGACAAATGCCTGGCACCACCAGGATCAGGACACGGGTATCCTGATTTGTCAATGACACTCCTAAAACTGCCAGCGGCTGGGAAGTTGGCGCTCCGGCCACAGATGCTTGGCATACTGATAGTGGTAGAGGTCGAAGTACTGCGTCAGACGGGTGAGGCGCTGCTTGAAGGTCTCGAAGTCCTTCTGTCCAGGCTGCGTCCACTGCACTTCAGCGAGGGCCGACATACGGGGCAGGGCCTGATACTCCACCGTGCCCTCCGTCGTAAGATACTCTGCCCAGAGATTGGCCTGTACGCCGAGGATATGACGGCGGGCCTCCTCGGAAAGCGTTTCTGGAGCAGGATCGAGGGCATAGACCTTCTCGATGGGGATGAAGCCGCTGCAACGGCTCGGCTCGTGGGCCGTCTCCTTCACCTGCTGATAGTCGAAGTAACAGTGGCTGGTGGGTGACATCACGACATCGTGGCCTGTCTCGGCCGCCTTGGCACCTGGCTCCGTACCGCGCCACGACATAATCATCGCATCGTCAGGACAACCGTCGAGGATCTCGTCCCAGCCCAGCGCACGACGGTGATGGGCGGTGAGGAAGTCGAAGACGCGCTTGGTGAAATGGCTCTGGAGTGGAGCCGACAACTTCTGGCACTTCGGACAATGCTCCCAACGGTCCGTGGGAGTCTCGTCGCCGCCAATATGAATAACCTCTGAGGGGAAGACATCCATCAACTCCGAAAGCACATCCTCCACGAACTGATAGACGCGCTCATTGCTGATGCAGAGCACATCCTTGTAAACGCCCCAATAGTGGCCCACCTCATAAGGGCCACCCGTACAGCCCAGTTCGGGATAACTGGCGAGGGCTGCCAGCATGTGACCGGGCATATCGATCTCGGGCACGACGGTGATATGCCGCTCGGCAGCATAGGCCACGATCTCACGGGCCTCAGCCTGGGTGTAGAAACCGCCGTGAGGGGTATAGTCATCGAGGTCGGCATTGCAGCCAAGGACGGTGCCAGAACGCATAGAGCCGACTTCCGTCAGACGAGGCCACTTCTTGATTTCGATGCGCCAGCCCTGGTCGTCGGTGAGATGCCAGTGAAAGACGTTCATATTGTGGAGGGCCAGCAGGTCGATGTACTTCTTCACGAAGGAGAGGGGGAAGAAATGGCGGGAGCAGTCGAGGTGCATGCCGCGCCACTTGAACCGTGGCTCATCGGCAATCTCGACGGGTGCCATCTCACAAAGTGTCTGACACTTTGTGAGGTCGAGCGACTTACGGAGGGTCTGGATACCATAGAAGACACCGGCAGCGGAACCGCCGCTGAGGGTGACACCTTTCTTATTTACAGAGAGGGCGTAGCCTTCGGGATTGGTGATCTTCGGCGAGAGGGCCAAGGCGATATAGGTGCCCTTCTTCTCACGCTTGGGAGCGATGGAGAGCGAGAGGCCAACCGCCTCCTTCAGGTAAGCCTGCAGGAACGCCGCCTCACGCTGGAGACCGTCGGCAGCCAGTATCTGTACGCTATTGTCTAACACGAAGGGTTCCCCCTTCTGCATCTGTATACGCTGAGGTAGAGGAACAATGTTGTAGTCAGCACGCTGCGCCAATACAGTGAGTAGTCCGCAGTGAACAGTTAACAGTATCAAAAGCAGTTTCTTCATAAGGCTCAGAATTTATATTCCACAAATGCCTCCATCGCCTCATAACAGGCGAGGCCGAGGTCGTCGTATCGCTTAGCAGTCTCACGGTTGCGGTCTTCGGCCCGCTGCCAGAAGAGGCGCTCGTCGTTGCCGAGGAACGGGGCACTCTCCATCTGACTCTGGTGGCGGAGGATGGCGTTGCGCTTCTCGCGCAGTTCCTCCGGCGACATCGGCACGCACATCTCGATGTCGGCCACGTCCCACTCAGCCCAGGCACCACGGTACATCCAGACGCGGCAGTCTTTCAGCCACTCGGCACTGGCCTTTTTCTCCTCGTCGATGGCTGCCAGCACGGCATCGGTACACTTGCGATGGGTGCCGTGAGGATCAGCCAGGTCGGCAGCCACATAGATCTGATGGGGTTGGATCTCAGCCAACAGTTCCTGAATGGGCGTGACGTCGCGCTCCGACATCGGCAGTTTCTCAATCTTGCCACTCTCGTAGAAGGGGAGGTCGAGGAAGTGGATGTGCTTACTGTCGATGCCGTTGTACTCACAGGCCAGACGGGCCTCACCACGACGGATGAGTCCCTTCAGACGGAGAATCTGCTCGTTATCAAGATCCCCCTCTTTCTTGTTCTTAATGAAGGCCTTTACCACCTGATAGGAGTGCTTGATGACCTCGTCGGAGCCATTAGCGAAGATGGTGTTGAAGCCGTTGATGAAGTGCATAAAGCGGCGAACCTCCTCGTCGCCCACGGCAATGTCGCCGCTGGTCTCATAGGCGATGTGTACGTCGTGCTGCTGTTGCATCAGTCGGCGGATGGTGCCACCCATCGAGATGACGTCATCGTCGGGATGGGGCGAGAACACGACCACCCGCTTTGGATAGGGCTTGGCACGCTCGGGACGCGTCGAATCGTCGACGTCGGGCTTGCCGCCGGGCCATCCGGTGATGGTGTGCTGCAGTTCGTTGAACACTTCAATGTTGACAAGGCCCGCCTGACCGTTGAACTGCTCCACGAGTTGGCCGAGGCCATTGTCCACGTAGTCCTTGGTAGAGAGTTTAAGCAGGGGCTTGCCCACTTTGTTACAGAGATCGATGACCTGACGACGCAGTTGGTGGTCAGGCATCTGGATAGTTGATGTTAAGTTTAGATTCATATTGTTTGAATTTATGATTACTATTCACTTTTCACTTCTCCCTCCTGCGGCAGCAGGACAACGCCCGTTTGCTTCTTGCCATCCATCATAATCTTCAGGGGACGGTCGAAGCGGACGTGCCGCACATACTCCGTCTCCTGGACGGCGGGCATCTGGTCGAGGACGTCCTGCTGGAAGATGCCGTCGCCGGTATAGGTATTGATGGTGAAGTAGCCGACGCCGAAGGAAGTGAGGTTCTGGAAGAAGTGCGTACCCTGCGAGGGATCCACGTGATAGTTCTTCAGCCCCGACTCCACGATGACGCGGGCAGCAGAGATATGCGGCCACTTGACAGGGATGCCCAGCCAGTAGTCGCTGCTTCCCCAGCGTCCCGGGCCGATCAGCACGTAGTTCTTGTCCTCGTTGAGGAACTGCTGGTTGATCTTCTCGATGTGCGAGGCGATGGTGGGATTGTTGGTGGCGGTGAAGTTCTCGTCGGTCTTGACGTAGACCACATCGACTACATCCTCCGAGATACCGTGTCCCAACGAATTGTAGGAGCGCAGCAGACAGGCGGCATCAGGTATCTTCTGCAAGTCCTCGTCGAGCACCTGCTTCGAGTCTACGATGGGGCGGATCTGGAGCAGGTAGAGTTCACCGGTCTTGTCGTCATTCAGGTTACAGGCAAACTCGATCTCCACAGGCCGGCGCATCTCCTCCGAGCCATACTTCTGCGACATCTGGAGCAGTTCGGGCAGGGGGAAGATGCCCTGCTGCAGCACGCCACAGAAGGAGATGATCTTGCGCCCACCCTCGTAGATGCCGTCGCGGATGACCTGATCCATGGGGTCGTAGGTAGAGGCGATATAGGTGAGCGAGCCGTCGGCATCGGCCTGTTTGACGCGGAGTTTCTTGATGTTGAAGCCATCATCCACCTTGAAGTCGTCGCCGACGTGCGACATATCGAGGGCGTAGAAACGGGTCTGGGTGTCGCGCAGGGCCGTCTCCATCTCCGAGGTCTGGAGCACCTGCGTGGGATGATAGGGCGAGACGCGCAGCGTCTGGCCACCGTCAACGATATACTTGCCGAGGCCGAGGGCCAGTGAGGCGATACCCTCCTCAGCCGTCTCGTCGCCGATAGGATAGTAGTTCAGCGAACGGAGCACACCCGAGAAATTGGGATAGTAGAGGTCGCCGTACTGCTTGCCCACCACCTCCTGCAGGATGACCGCCATCTTCTCCTGGTCGATCACGTTCTGCGTGGCCAGCATATAGGCCTTCGAGTCGCGGTAGTAGACGGAGGCATAGACACCCTTGATGGCACAGGCCAGCATCCGCAGCATCTCGTACTTATCATTCAGATAGGGTATCATATAGGTGGAGTAGATGCCTGCAAACGGCTGATAGTGGGAGTCCTCGAGCAGCGAACTGGAGCGCACGGCAATCGGCGACTTCACCGCATCGAAGAAGGTAAAGAAGTCGGCAATCAGCGAGTCGGGCAACTGGGCGCGGAGGAAGTGCTGCAGGATTTCCTCGTCAGGGGCATCGGAGAGGGCGATGGGATAGAGGTTGTTCTTCTCCATAAACTCGTCGAAGAAGTCGGTACAGAGCACGACGGTCTTCGGGATCGACACCTGCGCCCCCTCATACTGGTTCAGTTCGGGATGGCGCTTGATGATGTTGTCGAGGAAGGCCAGGCCACGGCCCTTGCCGCCAAGGGAGCCTTCGCCGATACGGGCGAAGTGGCTGTAGGCGTCGAACTTCAGGCGGTCGAACACGGCCACCACGCCGATGTTCTTCATCCGGCGGTACTGCACGATGGCGTCGAAGATGATCTTACGATGGGCATCCACGTCCTGCAACTTGTGCCACGTGACGTGCTTCAGGAAGGCCGACACGGGGAAGATGGCGCGGGCCGTCAGCCAGCGGCTCATGTGGTTGCGGGAGATGTGGTAGAGCATCGAGTCGTTGGGAATCTTGAAGATGTTGTCCTGCAGTTCCTTCAGGCTGCTGATGCGAGCCACCTCTTCCTTCGTCGTGGGATCGCGGAACACGAAGTCGCCGAAGCCCATGTGTTCCTCCATCAGGTGGTGGAGGTCGACGTTCATCTTCGTCGAGTTCTTGTCAATGAAGTGGTAGCCGGCGGCCTTCGCCTTCTCCCGGTTGGCGGTCTCCTTCGAGTCGAGGATGAGCGGCACGTATTCGTCGCGCCTGCGGATCTCGGCGAGCAGTTTCAGGCCAGCCTCGGGGTCGCCCTCCTCCACGTGGGAGAGCCGTCCGGGCACGCTCTTCATCGGGAAGCGGGTGTCGGAGATGACGCCCAGGGTGTTGTCGTGATACTTCTCGTAGAGCGCCATCGCCTCCTCGTAGTTCGTGGCCAGCACCACCTTGGGGCGGCCTCGCTTGCGCTGGGCGGCGGCGTGGGGGTTGAGGGCCTCCGTCGAGAAGCGCTTCGACTGGGCGAGGATATAATTATAGAGGTTGGGCAGCACGGAGGAGTAGAAGCGGATGTTGTCTTCCACCAGCAGGATCATCTGCACGCCCGCCTCGCGGATGTCGTGGTCGATGTTCATCTTGTCCTCCAGCAACTTGATGATCGAGAGGATGAGGTTGGTGTTGCCGAGCCAGCAGAACACGTAGTCGAACACCGACATATCCTCGTTCTCGATGCGTTTGGTGATGCCGTGGGAGAACGGTGTCAGCACCACGCAGGGAATATTGGGATGGGCGGCCTTCACCTCGCGGGCCACGGCGAAGGCGTCGTTGTCGGCATTACCCGGCATACAGATCACGAGGTCGATGTCCGTCGTCTGCAGCACCTCGTTGGCGGCCTCCGTCGTGGAGACCTGGGTGAATGTGGGCGGATAGCGCAGCCCTAACTCCATATACTCGTCGAATATTTTCTCATCCACGCGGCCGTCATCCTCGAGCATAAAGGCATCGTAGGGGTTGGCGACGATCAGCACGTTGAAGATGCGGCGCGTCATCAGGTTGACAAACGACACGTCTTTCAGGTAAAAACGGTTCCACTCCTGTGGTATCTTGGTAACTTCTTCCATACGTTCTTAGTTATATCGGGTACAAAGGTACAAAAAATCCCCGATACTTCATCGGGTATCGGGGATTTTTTAGCAGAAAAAGCCTTATCCGCAGTGGAAATACTGCGTGACGAGTTTCTGGATCTCTTCAGGATAGTCCTGGATATTCTTGCGGAGCGTCACGTCATCGAAGGCCCGCAACTGGGCGATGATGCCGTCGATCATAGCGGGCGAGAACACGCCGTGTTCTTCGAACACCTTGCGCTGCTTGTCCAGACAGTCGGCAGAGGCCACGCACGAGTCGGGCAACTGTGCCAGCGTCGCCAGGCGATCAGCATTCTCGGCAGCGTGGATATTCACATTGACGTAGGTCTTCTCGGCCACCTCCAGGGCATCGGGCATCTCGAAGCCGTGGCGACAGGCCACGCAGAGACCAGCCAGCAACTGATAGAGGTCGGCAGAGCCATCCGGCGAGCGCATCTCGACGGTCTGCTTGATGCTGGTGTCGTAGTTCGTCACAGGCTCCAGCGGATTGGCGGCGTGGCACATATCCACGTCGGCAGCCCAGCCGAGGGGCACACGGACGAGTACCGAACGGTTGCGATCGCCCCAGCAGACGTTCGTAGGTGCCTCCTGATGGGGCACGAGACGGAAGTAACTGGTGGGATTCTTGTTGCCGAAGGCCGTGATGGCGGGGGCGAGGTCCATCATACCGGCTATCATCTTGCGGGCACTCTCCGAGAGCACGCCGTCGGCCAGCATCTGGTTCTTGCCGTCCTTCACCATCCGCATGTGGATATGCAGACCAGAGCCGGCCTTGCCCGTCGTGATCTTCGGGGCAAAGGTGATGTCGTAGCCCAGTTCGTAGGCCAGGTTGCGGATAATCCACTTGGCCAGCATCAACTGGTCGGCAGCCTGCTCCACAGGCACGGGCAGGAACTCGATCTCGTTCTGCTCGTAGTTCTTGCCGTCGAGCGAGAAGTTGCCCACCTCCGAGTGGCCGTACTTGATCTGACCGCCAGCCTGGGCGATGTACTGCATACAGCGGGTGCGGAACTCGTTAGCCTTGGCGTAGGGGGCCGACTCGTGGTAGCCGCGCTGGTCCTGAGCGGGGAAGATGCCCTCGTCGTCGCTGATTACGTAGTACTCCAGTTCGCCCATCGCCTGATACTCCATCCCAGTCACCTCCTTGAAGGCCACGGCTGCCTTGTGGAGCGTGTGCTCAGGCGACGACTCCAGGGGATTGCCATCCTTGTCGAAGAAGGAGCAGAGCAGTGAGACCGTCGGAATCTCCGCGAAGGGATCGACGAAGGCCGTACGGAAGCGGGGCAGCACGTAGAGGTCGCTGGAGCCGGCCTGGATGAAGGAGAAGAGACTGCTGCCGTCGACACGCTCGCCGCAGGTGAGGATGGTGTCGAGATAGGCCAGGTCGTTGATCACGAAGTTGAGCGTCTTCAGTCGTCCATCACCGCCGGGATACATAAAGTTCACCAAGCGGATGTCGTTCTTGACGATGTAGTCGATGATGTCGGCCTTGGTAAACTCAGCCGAGGGCTTTTCGAGGAACGCCACGATGGGGTTGGCATTCAGGATCAGGTGTTCGTTGTTCATAATTCTTGTTCGTTGTTTTGAAGTTTGCGTAATATTGTGCGCAAAGTTACGAAATAATGCTGAATTAGAAAAGCATTTTTGGAAGATTAACGCAATTAGCCCCATAATAAAGGCATTTCGAGGAAAATTGAGGAAAGTCCGCAAGGTGCCACTAAGCAAACCGAGGCGGATTGCGGAACGAATTAGGTTTCTTATTCGTAACCCAGATAGTCCCATGTCGGATGGTTAAACTTTCTTAACGACCTACGCAATTAGTGACATATCACGGTAGTTCAAACTGCTTTAACACTTCCCGTTCCAACTTCCGAAATTTGCCGCGATTTGCGTAGCAATTTATTCCCAGAAAGGTATTACTTTTGCAGCCCGATTTTAAAAAAGGAATTAGAAGATGAGTAGAAGCACTTTTTCGGTATTGTTCTATGCGAACAAGAGTAAGGTAAAGAACGGCATCGTGCCAGTGATGGGTAGAATCACCATCAACGGAACACAAAGCCAGTTCAGTTGTAAGCGCAGTATCCCACTGTCTTTGTGGGACGCGAAGGGCAACTGTGCCAAGGGTAGAAGCAGGGAGGCACTGGACTTGAACTGCGACCTTGACAACATAAAGGCACAGATCATCAAGCACTACCAGCACCTGTCAGACCGTGAGGCATTCGTCACGGCTGAGATGGTGCGCAATGCCTATCAAGGCTTTGGCAGTGAATATGAAACCCTGCTTGGCGCATTCGACAAGGACATTGCCAACCTGAAAAGACGTGTAGGCAAGGATAGGGCTTTGGGAACATACAAACTGCAAGTGAGGTCGAGAAACTACGTGGCAGACTTCCTTCAGATGAATTTCCGTCGCACAGACATATCTATGCAGGAACTTACACCCGACTTCATCAAGGAGTTTGCCGTGTATCTTGCTAATGACCGAGGGCTTGCCAGTTCCACCATCTGGCTGTCTTGCATGCACCTGAAAGGTGTCGTAGGCCGTGCCCATGACAACGGCAAGATACAGCGCAACGTCTTTGCCCAATTCCACATCAGCCCCAAGTGCAAGGACCGCACGTTTCTGACAGAGGACGAGTTGAAGACGGTGATGACGCATGAGTTTGAGGACACGAATCTCGCCTTTGTCCGTGACATCTTTGTGTTCATGAACTTCACCGCCCTGTCGTTCGTGGACTTGAAGGAACTGACAACAGACAACATCGTGGAGGTCAACGGTGAGAAATGGATTGTCGGCAAACGTCACAAGACGGGAGTACCCTATCAAGTGAAACTGCTGGAGGTTCCCTCGCAAATCATAGAGCGTTACTGCAACTTCCCGAAGGACAATCCCAAATCAGTCTTTGGTGAGGTCAACTATTGGAGCGTATGCAAGAAACTGAAACCCGTGATGAAGGAGTGCGGCATTGACAAACCGATTTCCGCACATTGCGCAAGGCATGGATTCGCTACGATGGCCTTAACGAATGGCATGCCCATAGAGAGTGTGAGCCGCGTATTGGGACACACAAACATCGTCACAACCCAGATATATGCCCGCATTACTACACAGAAGTTGGATAACGACTTAACCATGCTGGGTAACAAGTTAAACCAGTCATTCAGTAACATCAAAACAGCATAAGGATATGGAACAGAGAAACATCATCAAGTGGAGCGAGTATAGCGAGTACACTGAACTGACTATACCGAGTGGAGAGATTTGGATGAGCGAGTCCGAGATGGTGGACTTGTTCGGAGTGTTCATCCCCAAACTGAGAAATGCCATCCAGGCCCTCTACAAAGAGGAACTGGTTAGACCATACGAGGCAGAGCGGACTATCAAGAAGAGAGACAACCTATATATTACCGTATATAATATGGAGGTCGTTCTGCTGCTTGCCTTCCGACTTAACACCTACCAAACAAGGGCAGTCCGCAGGGAACTGATGGAGCGAATTAGCCGAGACCATAAGCCTTTCGAGGTGATACTGACGACACAACATTCATCCTCCAGTTAGTCCGTCTATCAATTAGTCCATCCGTCAGTTGCAATGTTGCAACTTTTTTGGAAGCATATTGAGATGGAATCATGCTGGCAGGCACGGGTATTTCCCACAAGCGGAAAATACCGTAGCCTATTAGGGGATTTTTTGAGCCGCACAACAGAGTTAGTGCTAAAAATCCCCAATAGGCCGAGGTGTTGCACCCCTCTGGACTCCCTGCCAAGACCGTCGGCTACAGTTG
>FLNX01004426.1_pt1 | contig 19639 bp, 19 predicted proteins | sample 1140341 | NCBI WGS metagenome assembly FLNX01 (sample SAMEA3878208, study PRJEB12797) | bioreactor metagenome | biome: Moose rumen | place: Sweden | collected 2011-10
ACTATTACCATTCGACCCGGTACTGACACTATAGGCATGAGTCTCATCCTGTTCGAAAGCCTTGCGGATGTTGTCGATCAGTCGTTTATCCCGATTGTCAGTTATTTCAAAATCGTAGGTGTCCTCTAATCCCTCCATCGTTCCTAAGTCAGGATCCTTCTCCACACTGTGTCTTGAACTTACTTCTTTGATGTTGCTATTCCTCAGGGCATCGAAAGCCTGTTGGATGTGCTGCTGTGCGAGTACTGCCGAGGGTAATAGCATCAGCATACCCGTGATAAGAATGTTTTTACTCTTCATATGCGAAATATTCTTTTGGTTCTTCTACATAAATAACGGTTCCGTCTTCCAGCGTCACAGGAACAAAACCTGCTGCTGTCAACTGAACATGGGTAACCTCCTGTCTTGCTTGTTCTATCTGTTGTCTGACAGTTTGTTGCTCTTGCTCCACCTCTGCCATCAGCGTATAAGCCTTGTCGTAGTCGTGGATGGTAGGCTCTGGCTTGCGGATGCGTGGTCGCCTTGGTTTGACGGGCTGCTGCTTCTGTAAGGCAGTGGTGTCGGGTAAAGGTTGCTCGTTGGGAGCCTCCGGTCGTAGCACCGTGGTGGTGTCAGCCTTTGCGGTCAGGGTGGGGGACTGCTGGGCTGGTTGCCATAACATAGCAACAGACAGGACAGCCGTTACTACCACAGCGGCGGCAATCCAGCCCAACCAGCGTTTCTTTGCCTTCTTAGGTCTCATGTCCTCTATCTCCGCAAACAACAGGCGATATTCCTTCCACTCCTCTGGCACGTCGCCCTGGGTGAAATACTGGTTAAGGATATCCTCCTCCTCCAGTGTCGTCGTGCCGTCCATAAACTTGGTCAGCAGACTTTGGATGTATTCCTTGGTGTATTGTCTCATATCTGATATCTCTTTTTGATGTCTTCTAATAATGCTTTTCTTGCTCTTGCCAGCAGGGTACTGACGGACGACACCTTGATGTCCAGCAAGCGAGCAATCTCCTCATGGCTGCGCCGTTCCACCTGTCGCATATATAATAAGGTACGTTGTGTGGTGGGCAGTTGCTCCAGTTTCCTTGTCAGCCATTCCTCGTTCTCCTTCGTCTCCAAGAGTTCCTGAGGACCGAGAGTCAGTAGTGTCACACTTTCTGTTATCAGCGGTTCCATCGACCGTCGTCGCTGATGGTTTCTTACCATGTGACGGGTCATCAGTGTCACCAGAGCCTCCACCGACTGGTAGCCGTCCAGTTCGTCGCGCATCTGCCACAGGTGGAGCATCACGTCCTGTGCGATGTCCTCAGCCTCCTCGTTGCCCGCACCACTGCTATGTCCTACGCTCAAGGATTTCTGATGCCATGTGCGGGCTTTTTGTTCAAATGCGCTTTTGTCCATTTTATCTCTTTGTCATTAATAAGACACTCAAGGTCTCCAAAACCAAACAGGAATTAGTAAACCTTAACATTTTTCTTGCAAAAGTAGGATGATATCTCAATACAACCAAAAATAAAGGCTGACATTTGTCTGACAATTCATCTTTATCAGATAATCAATTGTCAGACAAATGTCAGGATTATTATTGTTATGTCAATATCTATTTTCATAACTTTGCATAAAAAATATGGGAATACGACAATTTACTTTGCTGGCTGTCCTGTTGATTGTCATAGGAACAGTAGTTATCTTATGGAAAGGGAATGAGGAATTACCTACCTTTCCAGAGAAGTTAGAAGAAGCGATGAGGTATAGTCATACTAAAACCTATCACCATCCTTATTATGACTATGAGGTGAGATATCCTGCATTCTTTGAGCAGGTGCCAGACTCCCTGATTGACGGAGAAGGTGCCTGTCTGTTCCGTTGTGGAAATGTAGAGTTGTCAGCGCAGGTTATTCCTAATAGCGACAGTCTTAACATTCAAGAGGGTATGCACTACTTTTCCGCTCTTCATCATGCAGCATGTCAACGGCAAACCGCTCATTCTTTTATCTTATCTGGTCCACTCTATATCAACAATAGTAGGATACCTAACTACCAATTTTATAGCAAGTATGTTTGCCATCGCAAATTCTGGTTCGTACAGACACTGACCTATCCAGATAGTAGTGCCAAAGCGGTGGCACAACTCATCCGCCGGATTGATGACTGGGCAGTGTGGGAAAAACCTATATAAAGTTAAATAGTACAAACAAAAGGAGTTGTTTAGAAACAAAATCGTACTTTTGCTCATGAAATGAAAAAAGTCGGTATCATAATTCTTTATCTCTTGCTTTTGCCAATAAGTGTGATGGCACAAGTTGAGACGGGTGGCACTCAACTACCCGAAAAGACAATGGATATGATGCAGATGGATATCAACCAGCATTTTCTGAAAGACTCTTTGCGTCTCCAGGCAGATGTCATGCGTCCCCAGTTGTCGATACCCAGAGAACCTCAGGTGGTTAGTTATACCCATCAGGTCAAGCAGGGTATGACAGGACTGAACCTGTGGAAAGGGGCTTCCCTTGGTTTTTATGGGGCGACCAGTCAGATGCCAGGACTGATGAACACGGAGACCGGTATGATGATGCTTCATCAGTACGTAGGACGATGGCATTTTACAGCCACCGCACTTGCCAATAAATACTGGATGCCTTGGCAACGTACCCTTTCAACACAATACGGATTGGGTGGTACTGTCGGCTATGACCTTAGTGATGCCGTTTCACTCCATGCCTTTGGCTATTATTACGCAAACCAGATGCAGGTAGGACCGGCTATGAGTCCGTATGTGAATAATACGACTTATGGAGGTTATGCGGATATCCGTTTCAATAAGACATTCGGAACAAAGATGGGTGTGCGTCGCTATGTCAACCCTATGAATGGCAAGTGGACCACAGAGCCTATCGTCAATCCATATATCAAAATAGGGGACTCTAAAATCGAACTTCCCCTTGGTGGTCTGCTGAAAGCACTGGTATGGGGTAACCGTGACAATCCCATGCGCTTCCAACCTCGTCCGCAAGCCCCAGTCCAACCCGTTAGAAGAATCAGAAGATAAATTAAACTAATATGAAACACCAATATGTCATCGTGCTCTTCGCACTGATTATCACCTCCAGTATGGTAAGTTTTACGAGTTACAGGGCAACGGAGCGTGAGGTGAATAAAGATATGAATCAGGCACTTGCCCTTGCTCTGGACGAACAACAGTCGGATGTGATCAGTGCCGATACCATTCAGGTTTTCAACCGTTATTTACAGATAGAGGCATTACGTGGAAATGCGTTATTGGCGGTAGACACCCGACAAGGCTTCCGTCCTCGTCCCCAATGTTCGATGGCAACCATCTTCGCACTCTCTGACCAGCGTCCTGCCATGGTCTTGTGGATGGTAACTATGCTGTGGGGGATGTTCTGCCTATGGCAGCGAAGAAAGCCTTTGCCCTTGGAATGTGGCTTTGGCGGATTAATGTATGCTGAAAACGACAGGCGTTTCTATGATGCGCAAGGTGAGCAAGTGAAATTGACTCCAATGCAACTGCAACTGATGGAGATGTTCTGGCAATCTCCCTCGCATCTTCTGACAAAAACAGAGATATGTAACGCCTTGTGGCCTAAGAAAGATGATGCCAACGAGACACTCTATACCCTTATTCGAAGACTGAAGCCTGTCATAGAGCAACATTCTGAATTGAGAATAGAGTCAGACAGAGGGCGCGCCTATGAGTTGAAAGTTAATATCAAGACAAAGGGAGGGTGAACAGGAAGCACGCTCCATCCTTATAAGATGTATCGAGTATAACATCTCCTCCAAGGCGACGGGCTATACTACGGGCCACAGTGAGACCGATGCCCGTACCATCGTAATAGTCATCTAATTGCACAAAGTCTTCGAAAATACGTTGTGCCTCCTTTGGGGGAATACCGATACCCGTGTCTTCCACAGCGAACAGCAGACGTTGTCCGCTGGTGGAGAGTCTAACGAGGATAGAGGTGTCAGGGGTATCTTTCTTCCGGAATTTCTTAGCGTTGTCAAGCAATAGCACCAATACCCTTGTAGCCTGTTGCAGGTTGGTGTGCAGGATGATGTGCTCCACTTCCGGGTCATAGTGCAGGTCGAAGTGAATGTCATTTGCCTGAGTCACCCGAGCGTCATCGGCTGCCTGTGCGGCGATTTGCAGGGGAGGTACCTCGTCGTTGCACTCAATAATGGTGCTGCTGGTGACATCAGAAAGTTCCAACATCTTGTTTACCAGTTCCGTGATACGATTGGTATTCTCCGTAATACGCAGGTTGACATCCTTTCTGGTCGCCTCGTCGAGATCTGCACCAGAGGTGGTGATGACCTGCGTAAAACCACTGAGGATATTCAAAGGTGTACGTATCTCATGGGAGATTTGTTGGATGAAGTTCGTTTTCATCTTAGACGACTCCTCTGCCTTGGCATTGGCGACTTTTAGTTCTTTATAACTTTTCTCCAATTTGTCATTGCTCTCCAGTAGTTTCTCGTGTTCCCTTTCCAGGCGAAGGATGGCACGATAGCGGAAGATAGTGAATAATAACATGCCCAATACAATCAGCACGGCAATGCCTATCAAGTAGTGCGACCGTTCCAGTTGGCTCTGCATCTCTAACTCATTTACCTTGTATAACGTGTTCAGTTCGTCCAGTTGCATGCGCATCTCACGGGTGTAGACAGAATCTTTGCTGAAATAGAGTGTGCGATAGATATTGGCAGCCTCCTCGCTTTTCCCCAATTTCATGAAGATATCGGCTTGTAGGAACTGCGTATCTCCTCCCGCATTGATGTCAAGTTGTCTCAGTTTGTTAAGGTAATCCTGTGCCAAAGCGGCTTTCCCCATGGCAAGTGCATGATGTGCCCTCACCCAATAGATGCGATATTGTCCGATTGGGACATTCTCCTTTGCCTGGATTTCCTCTGCTTGTTTGAGTGCTTGTTCTGCCTCATGATAGCGTTTAAGACCAGTGAGTGCTGACGCCTTGCTGCAAAGATATACAATATAGATGGAACTGCGGGTATTTATCTGATTGTGTTTCCGCCTATTAAGTGTTTGCAGGTATTCTTCCCATTCCTTTGCAACGGTGAGTTCCCTCTTATAGTCTCCATGCTCGTCAAGTGTCTGACAGAGATAATCATATGCATTCGTCAGCACTTCCGTATTATATTTCCCGTTTTTAAGTTGGGCAATACATTTACTAAACACCTCTATCGCCTGCTCGTATTGTCCAATACTCTCATAGATGATACCCATCAACTGATAGGCAAGGGCACGTCCAAAACTGTTGTCACGGGAGGTGGCATCGCTCAGAATGGTCTGCGCTTCTCGCAGTGCCGCCTGTACACGACCAGAGTATAGATAAACATTCACCTTACTGTCCCATGTGTCATAATAATGTTCCCATTTATCATGGTGCATGAACCAGTTCATTTGCAAGGGCGCCTCAACCAGTAACAGACTGTCTTCCGCATAGTTGGTCAGGGTGATGATTTTCATCCATCTGGCATTACTCTCATATTTGGTATTCGCCTGTTTGCCTTCATATGCTATCCATTCGTCCAAACAGGTCAGGATGGCGTTGATATCTCCTTCTCCGTCAAGTGCATGGTACAACTGCTCATAGGCTTTTGTCTTGTCCTCCCCTTTCAGGGTGGGTAGTATGTTGCGTAAAGAATCGGCAGTTGAGGCTGTCGCTGTCAATTGCATAATCATGCCAAGCGTGATGATGACATATCGCTTATACTTTCTCATCCAGAATAGTCTTAGGTCTTAAAATTCCTTGCAAAGATAACGATATTTCTCCAAAATTGCTTACCTTTGCAAAAATATTTGTGTTAAATAATTGTTTTATGGTATGAGAATAGCATTGATAGGCTATGGCAAGATGGGCAAGATGATAGAGCAGATTGCCCTCGACCGTGGGCATGAAATCGTGAGTATCATTGATATTGACAATCAGGAGGATTTTGACAGTGATGCCTTCAAGAGTGCTGATGTAGCAATAGAGTTTACGGCTCCACAGGCAGCCTATGGCAACTATTTGAAGGCTTTCAAACATGGTGTCAAGGTGGTTTCTGGTTCCACAGGTTGGATGAAAGAGCATGGTGATGACGTGCGGCGTATGTGTTCCGAGGAAGGACAGACCCTCTTCTGGGCTTCCAATTTCAGTATTGGTGTTGCCATTTTCTCAGCCGTCAACCGTTATCTGGCGAAGATCATGAACCAGTTCCCGCAATACGATGTAGAACTGGAGGAGACGCATCATGTACATAAACTCGACCACCCCAGTGGAACGGCTATTACCCTTGCCGAGGAAATTGTCGCAAACCTTGACCGCAAGGAGGGATGGGCAGAGGAGACTACAGATCCTAAACTGTTACGCGTTGATGATATCCGTCGTGGAGAGGTTCCTGGCATCCATACTATCCGCTACGACTCGGATGCCGACTTGATTACTATCAGTCACGATGCCCATAGCCGTAAGGGCTTTGCCTTAGGTGCTGTACTTGCTGCAGAATATACCATGGAACATCAGGGACTGCTTACTATTAGTGATATGTTTAAATTCTAAGTGATGGAAGACAGAGAGAAAAAAAAACTAAACATGAAGGTCCAATGGGCTAAGTTCATCGTTGTACTCGTACTCTACCTTTTGTTCCTTTACTGGGTGAAATCGTGGTGGGGATTGCTGGTAGTGCCTTTCATCTACGATGTGTATATCACCAAGAAGATTCGCTGGCAATGGTGGAAAGACGCGGAGGGTCCCATCAAGTTCGTGATGTCGTGGGTCGACGCGCTGGTGTTCGCCCTCGTCGCCGTGTATTTCATCAACCTGTTCTTCTTCCAGAACTATGTGATACCCTCCTCGTCATTGGAAAAATCACTGCTGACAGGTGACTATCTGTTTGTATCAAAGGTAAGTTACGGACCACGTATTCCAGAGACTCCGCTGACGATGCCGTTAACACAGCACACGCTCCCTTTGTTCCAATGCAAGAGTTATATCGAGTGGCCTCACTGGGACTATCGTCGTGTGAAGGGACTTGGTAAAGTGGAACTGAATGATATCGTGGTATTCAACTATCCTACAGGTGATACGCTCTGCAGTGCTCCCCAGTATCAGCCTTATGACTTCTATCAGATGTGCTACCAACTGGGTTATCAGATGTATCCACAACGCCCCAACCCTGACTCTCTCACAGTAGAACAACGTCGACAATATTTTGATTTCATTTACCAGTCAGGACGCAGTGAGATTGTACGCAACCAGCAGGAGTATGGGTTGATAGATACCCGTCCTACTGACCGTCGTGAGAACTATGTCAAGCGTTGCGTGGGACTGCCTGGTCAGACCTTGCAGATCAAGGATCGCATCATCTATCTTGATGGCAAGGCAAACAAGGAACCTGATAATGTCCAATATACTTATAAAGTAAAACTCCGCGAGCGTCTAGACGATGATGTTATGAAAGACTTAGGTATCACCATGGAGGATCTTACCTCACTGAATACTGCCGGCTATATGCCACTAACCAAGTATGCCGTTTCAGAACTGAAACGTCGTGGACTGGTGGAAAACATTGAGTTGAATACCGAGGCAAGTGACTTGGACATATATCCGCTCAATGGTAACCTGCACTGGACACGTGACAACTACGGTCCTATTTGGATCCCGGCAAAGGGTAAGAGCATTCAACTGACAATGGACAATCTGCCCATCTACGAGCGATGCATCCGTACCTATGAGGGTAACACATTAGAGATAAAGGACGGCAAGATCCTGATTAATGGTAAGGAGTCTACCTCTTATACCTTTAAACTCGACTACTACTGGATGATGGGTGACAACCGCCATAACTCTCTCGACTCCCGTTATTGGGGCTTTGTGCCAGAAGACCATATTGTGGGCAAACCCATCTTCATCTGGTGGAGCAGTGACCCTGACCGTCATGGTTTCTCTGGCATCCGATGGAACAGGTTGTTCCGTTTTGTAGACAATATCAAATAATATGTCAGACTGGCTGAAGTTTGTGATAGCACTTGCATCAGCGTTCGTGCTGGTGCTTGCTTTCCGTGCTTTGGCTTTCTCGGTCTATACGGTTGATGGAAAGGGATTGCAACCCAAGTATATCAGTGGCGACCGCCTACTGGTGAACCGATGGAGTTATGGCTTGCGAGTGGATGGTAATGGCATGTTGCCCTATAGCCGTATGTTGCGTAAACCTGTCAATAAAGGTGATATTGTGGTCTTCGACTTACCTGGTGACTCTATCTCTGGTGAGTTTATAGCACGTTGTAAGGCTATTCCTGGCGATACACTCCGAATGAAGGAGGGACTGGTAGTAGTTCCTGGACTTAAAAACTGTGCCGATGCAGATTATTATTGGTTGGAGTCTATCCACCCAAAGAATCCTATAGACTCGCGCCAGATAGGTTTTATCCCAGAACGAAACATCATTGGTAGAGTCGTCAGCATCCTCTATAGCCACGACGACAGCAAGAATATCTTGGAGGGTTATCGAAAGGAAAGGATGTTTCAATGACTACTGCTCTCTTACAGACTACCTATTTCGGACCTGTTCAGTGGTATCAGAAACTGGTCCGTTATGACCATTGTATCATCGAGCAATATGACTCCTACCAAAAACAAACCTATCGTAACCGTTGTGTTATCGCTACGGCAAATGGATTACAGGCGTTGACCGTTCCAGTGGAGCATATTACTAATAGCCAATTACCAACAACCAACAACCAACTCTTAAAAGACCTCCGCATCAGCGATCATAACCATTGGCAACGTATTCATTGGAATGCCTTGCAGAGTGCGTATAACGAGAGTCCATTCTTTGAGTTTTATGCGGATGACATCCATCCATTCTATGAGAATAGATATGATTATCTGATTGATTTCAATGAGGCTATCCGCCAAAAGATATGTGAGTTGATAGATATCCATCCAAACGTGGAATATACGACAGAATACCAACTGACAAGTGGCAACTGCCAATTGCCAAACGCCATCACAGACTTCCGGGAAGTCATTCTCGCCAAGCATCCCCTACCCGACACCGACTTCCAACCTCGTCCCTACTGGCAGGTTTTCCAACACCGTTATGGCTTTCAGCCCAACCTCTCTATTCTTGACCTTCTCTTCTGTATGGGTCCTGAGGCTATATATTATTTATGACGAGACTTAACACAATAAGAGAATAATTAGGGCAACAGATGAAAGGAGTCAGTATCATCGCCATGCTTATCACCTTGGTGGGTATCAGTATTTCTGTATTAGGACGAGGCGAACACCATAGAAAGAAGAAACCTCAAATAAATTTGGGATTTCACTCTATTTGCACTATCTTTGCATCATGATATTGAAATACGACGTATTGGTTATTGGAGGTGGTCATGCTGGTTGTGAGGCTGCTTGTGCCTCGGCAAACATGGGTGCTAAGACCTGTCTGGTGACAATGGACATGAACAAGATAGCACAAATGTCGTGCAATCCTGCCGTGGGTGGCATTGCCAAAGGACAGATCGTGCGAGAGATAGATGCCCTGGGAGGACAGATGGGACTGGTTACGGATGCCACGGCAATCCAGTTCCGTATGCTGAACCGCAGCAAAGGACCTGCCATGTGGAGCCCTCGTGCCCAGTGCGATCGTGGGAAGTTTATCTGGCAATGGCGTACCACGCTCGACCATACGAATAACTTGGATATTTGGCAGGACCAAGCAGACGAACTACTGGTTGAGGATGTTGCTGTGGCACAGCAACACACCAAGCAGGTGGTGGGTGTGAAGACCATCTGGGGCGTAGAACTCAGGGCAAAGGCAGTGATCATCACAGCAGGTACTTTCCTCAACGGACTGATGCATATCGGACGGAAGATGATTCCTGGAGGACGTATCGCAGAACCTGCCGTCCCTCATTTCACAGAGAGTATCACCCGCCATGGCATCCGTTCCGAGCGAATGAAGACGGGTACTCCTGTCCGCATCGATAAACGTTCTGTCCATTTCGAGGAATTAGAGATACAAGAGGGAGAGCATGATTTCCATCAGTTCTCCTATTTGGGTAAGCAACGCATCTTACCCCAACTAACCTGTTGGACCTGTAATACCAATGCCGCTGTCCATGAGACATTGCGCTCTGGACTGAAAGACTCCCCACTCTACAATGGACAGATACAATCGATTGGACCACGCTATTGTCCTTCGATAGAGACCAAACTCGTTACCTTCCCAGATCGTGAGCAACACCCCCTTTTCTTGGAACCAGAGGGAACGGACACCAACGAGATGTACCTGAATGGTTTCTCGTCCTCACTTCCCATGGAGGTACAGATTGCCGCCTTACAACATATCCCTGCCTTCAGAGACCTTAAAGTATATCGTCCTGGTTATGCCATCGAATATGATTTTTTCGATCCTACCCAACTGAAACATACGCTGGAATCGAAAATCATCAGTGGATTATTTATGGCTGGACAGGTAAACGGCACTACTGGCTATGAGGAGGCTGGCGGACAAGGAACGGTGGCTGGTATCAATGCGGCGCTAAAGGCTGGTAACGCTGGGTGCTGTGATACAGCAACACATAAAACCTTTATCCTTCATCGGGATGAGGCATATATTGGTGTGCTGATTGATGACCTGGTGACAAAAGGGGTGGATGAGCCCTACCGTATGTTCACCTCCCGAGCCGAGTATCGCATCCTGTTAAGACAAGACGACGCGGATGCCCGACTGACAGAGAAAGCATATCAATTAGGTATTGCTAAAAAGGACAGATATGAGTGGTGGATGGAGAAGAAACAATTTATCGAAGAAATCGAAAACTTCTGCAAGACTTTCCCCATTAAGCCTAAAGTCATTAATGGTGCTTTGGAAAACTTAGGATCTACCCCACTCGTCTATGGCTGCAAACTGGAGGACCTGGTGGCACGCCCAGAACTGAATTTCGCGAAACTGCAAGATGTCATCCCAGAACTCAAGGAAATCCTAAACCGCCCTTCTCAGCGAAAAGAAGAAATCGCAGAGGCAGCAGAGGTACATATCAAGTATAAGGGATATATAGAACGTGAACGCATCGTTGCTGACAAGATGCATCGTTTGGAGAATATCAAAATCAAAGGACACTTCAACTATAACGAAATGCAACAACTCAGTACGGAGGCACGACAGAAATTGACAGCAATTAATCCTGAAACACTCGCTCAAGCAAGCAGAATACCTGGCGTATCACCAAGCGATATTAATGTAATGCTGGTACTGATGGGTAGATAACGTTTCACGTGGAACATAAATCATAAAACAATAATAACAACAACGAATAAACCAATAATTATGAACAACAAAACATTAATGGAACATCTGCGTTGCATACCAGATTTCCCCAAGAAGGGCATCAATTTCAGAGATGTCACCACCCTGTACAAAGACGCAGAGTGTATGAAGATTATGTTGGACGAGATGTACGAACTTTACAAAGATAAAGGTATCACCAAGATTGTTGGTGTTGAAAGTAGAGGTTTTGTGATGGCTTCTGCATTAGCCGCAAGGTTAGGTACAGGTGTGGTGTTAGCAAGAAAACCAGGAAAGTTGCCCTCAACAGTTATTAAAGAGTCCTTCTCCAAAGAATATGGCGTTGATACTGTTGAGATGCACATCGACTCTATTGACGAGAATGATGTAGTACTTATCCACGACGATTTGCTTGCCACAGGAGGTACCGCTTTGGCAACTTACAAACTGGTGAAGCATTTCAATCCTAAGAATATTTACATGAACTTCATCATCGAGATAACAGATGAGGGTCTACATGGCAGGGATGTCTTCAAAGATCTGGTAGAGGTAACAACCCTCATGGTCGTTTAATGTTTCACGTGAAACACACAACATGACGAAAGAGGAGAACGAGGCTCGTCTTAAAAGGCTGAAGGGTATTGTGAGTGCTTTACCTGAGAAGCCAGGTAGTTATCAGTATTACGATGCTGAGGGCACTATTATCTATGTGGGCAAGGCAAAGAACCTGAAGGCTCGTGTCTCCTCCTATTTTCATACAGAAGTTGACCGTTTCAAGACGAAGGTACTGGTATCGAAGATACATGATATCAGTTATACCGTGGTGAATACGGAGGAGGACGCATTACTCTTAGAGAACTCCCTTATCAAGAAGTATAATCCTCGGTATAACGTGCTGCTGAAAGACGGCAAGACCTACCCCAGCATTTGTGTCACCAAAGAATACCTGCCTCGCATCTTCCCCACCCGTACCATCAACAAGAAATGGGGTACGTATTATGGTCCCTACTCGCATGTTGGGAGTATGCATGCCGTCCTCGATTTGATCAAGAAACTCTATCATCCCAGAACCTGCAAGTTTCCCATCACAAAAGAAGGTATTGAGCAGAAAAAATACCAGGTTTGTCTTGAATACCATATCAAAAACTGTGGTGCGCCCTGCGTTGGGAAACAGTCGTGGGAAGACTACCAAAAGAATATAGAGCAGGCTCGCGAGATTTTAAAAGGTAATACCCGAGAGGTGTTGAGAGCACTCAAAGACGAGATGCTACAACTGTCCGAGGAACTCCGTTTTGAGGAGGCAGAAGAGGTAAAACGTCGTTATCTGCTGATTGACCAATTCGTCACCAAAAGCGAGGTCGTCAGTCATACGATTAACAACGTCGATGTGCTCACGATCACCAACGATGAGAAGGTCGCTTTCATCAATTATATCCATGTCTCGAACGGTTCCATCAACCAGAGTTTTACCTTTGAGTATAAGAAGAAACTCGATGAGACAGACGAAGAACTCTTGCAGTTAGGTATTGTGGAGATGCGAGAGCGTTTCAAGAGCAATGCCAAGGAGATTATCCTGCCTCAAGAGATTGATCTGGACCTTGAGGGAGTGACGATTACCGTACCTCAGCGAGGGGATAAGAAGACCCTTCTCGACCTCTCCCTCATGAATGGAAAACAGTATAAGTTCGACCGCCTGAAACAAGCCGAGAAACTGAATCCAGAGCAAAAATCCGTTCGTCTGATGAAGGAGTTGCAAGACCTGCTGCACCTGCCCAAAATGCCCTATCAGATAGAGTGTTTCGACAACTCGAATATCTCAGGATCCGATGCGGTGGCAGCATGTGTCGTCTTCAAGAAGATGAAACCCTCGAAACAAGACTATCGCAAGTATAATATCAAGACGGTGGTTGGTCCTGACGACTATGCCAGTATGAAAGAGGTAGTGTGGAGGCGATACCATCGCCTGATGGAAGAGGAGCAGCCCCTACCCGACCTGATAGTAGCGGATGGTGGAAAGGGACAGATGGAGGTTATCCGTCAGGCAGTGCAGGACGAACTGAACCTGGATATTCCCATTGCGGGACTTGCCAAAGACGACCGTCACCGCACCAATGAACTGCTCTATGGTTTCCCTCCAAGGGTGATTGGTATGAAGACAGACTCCGAACTGTTTCGTGTTCTGACGCATCTGCAGGACGAGGTACACCGTTTCGCCATCACCTTTCATCGTGACAAGCGTTCTAAGCACGCCTTGCACTCTGAGTTGGATGATATCAAGGGACTTGGTCCAAAGGGCAAGGAAGCCCTTTTAAAGGCGTTTAAGAGCGTCAAACGCATCAAGGAGGCAGAACTACCAGCACTCACAGAAACGCTTGGCACAGCGAAAGGAAAAGTGGTTTACGACTACTTCCACCCTGCTGAGTAATTGCTATCTGCCATCTTTGTCATTGTAAATCAATTTGATTTATCGTGTAAATCAATTTAAATTACTCAGTAAATCAATTTGATTTACTTTGCAATTCAATTTAAATTGCAATAAGAGGGATGCTGTTTGACATCCAAAGAACTCGCTGATAACATCATAAATAGCGTTAAATAACAGGCTTTCTCATCATTTTTATGTACCTTTGTAGCATGAGAATAGTGATACAACGTGTACAGCATGCCAGTGTGACGATAGAGGGAGTCGTAAAATCCGCTATCGAACAAGGTTTTCTGATTCTGTTAGGCATCTGTGATGAGGACACCACTGAGGATGTTGACTGGCTCGTGAAAAAGGTGGCAAACCTGCGTGTTTTCGACGACGAGAACCATGTCATGAACCGCTCCATCTTGGACATACAAGGTGAGGCTTTGGTGGTGAGCCAGTTTACCCTCTTTGCCAGTTACAAAAAAGGAAATCGCCCCAGTTGGTTTAAGGCAGGAAGCCATGAGCATTCCATCCCCCTCTACGAGGAATTCTGCTCGAAACTAAGTGTCGCTATTGGCAAGCCCGTGTGTACTGGAGAGTTTGGTGCGGATATGAAAGTCGACCTCCTGAACGATGGTCCCGTCACGATCTGTATGGATACTAAAAACAAAGAATAATATGATTAAGAAATACCTTAGGGAAATAGAAGTAGCAGGATGCTTTTTGGTGATTATCGGAGTCATCATCAACCTCTTTTTAGGAGTACCCTATGCAGTGGGACCATGCGCTATTGGTCTCTTGCTATGGCTCATTTGCTTTGTATACAGGGCTTTCAATTGGAAAGAGTACGAGCGTGAGAATAAACAAGGGATTATGATTATCCTCATCGCTATCTTTATACTAATCATACAAATGATGATGAGGCGATGACAATACGAGAAGCACAAGAAACTGTAGACCAGTGGATTAAGACATATGGTGTCCGTTATTTCTCAGAACTGACGAACATGGCGGTACTGACAGAGGAGGTTGGAGAACTGGCTCGTGTGATCGCAAGAAAATATGGGGATCAGAGTTTCAAACCTGGTGAGAATGACAACCTTGGTGACGAGATGGCAGATGTGCTGTGGGTACTGCTCTGTCTTGCCAACCAGACGGGTGTGGACCTGACAGAGGAGCTCAAGAAAAATATCGAGAAGAAGACACAGAGAGACAAGACACGACATATTAATAATGACAAACTATAATCATGGAACAACAAGAGAACAAGTACGAAAAGACTCTAAGTCTTTACAATACAGCCATCAGCGACGAGGAAGTGCGCGACGTTGTCAGAAAGATCATCGCAGAGAAAGTGCATGAGAACGATACCCCAGAGGTGAAGAAATTCCTGATGGGCAGTGTAGAGTTGACAACACTGAAGACTACGGACTCTGAGGAGAGTGTCCTTGCCTTCACTGAGAAAGTCAACAAGTTTGACGACTCCTACCCTGACCTACCCCATGTCGCCACCGTCTGCGTCTATCCCTGTTTTGCCAAGACAGTAGCAGACACATTGGAGGTTGACGATGTTGAAATCGCCTGTGTATCAGGTAGTTTTCCATCCTCACAGGCATTGATAGAAGTAAAGGTAGCAGAGACGGCACTTGCCATCAAGGATGGCGCCACAGAGATAGATATCGTCTTGCCAGTAGGTAAGTTCCTGAGTGGCAATTACGAGGATGTCGCAGACGAGATTGCGGAGTTGAAGGCTGTCTGTGGTGAGCATAAGATGAAGGTGATCTTAGAGACAGGTTGCTTGAAGACAGCAAGTAATATCAAGAAAGCAGCCATCCTCGCCATGTACGCAGGAGCCGACTATATCAAGACATCCACTGGTAAGTTAGAGCCTGCTGCTACTCCAGAGGCTGCCTACGTGATGTGTCAGGCAATCAAGGAATATTACGAGAAGACTGGTATACAGATTGGTTTTAAGCCTGCTGGAGGCTTGAATAGCGTGATGGACGCATTGATTTATTACACCATCGTCAAGGAGGTATTAGGAGAGCAATGGCTTACCAACGAGTGGTTCCGCATGGGCACCTCTCGTCTTGCCAATCTTTTATTGAGTGAAATCTTAGGAGAAGAGACAAAGTTCTTTTAATATTTTCGCTCTATCACGTAATCCACATAGGCAGTCAAGGCATCCTTGATTGCCTTTTCTTTGACACTACTGTCAATATAGTCCATGCAGATTTTGCTAAACTCTTGCATACGTTGCTCAGCATACTCGATGCCACCTTGCTGCTTGGTAAACTCCACCAAGACAGCAATTTCATCTTGATTGATGGTGCCTGCCTTTACCTTACGAGCAAGGGTATGCATCGACTCAAAATCAGCCTTGTTTAAGGCATAGATAACAGGCAGTGTCAACTTGCCTTCTGTCATATCATTACCAGTAGGCTTACCTATCTCCTTCGAGTCGTAATAATCGAAAATATCATCGCGGATCTGGAACATCAGACCTAATGTCTGTCCAAATTTAGCAGCCTTCTTGATTTCCTCGTCAGAAGCATCAGTAGAGATAGCACCAATGGCAGCACAAGCCTCGAATAAAGCCGCTGTTTTCTGGTTGATGACCTGGTAGTAAACTTCTTCACTAATCTCTTGATTCTGGATATTCGAGAGTTGCAGAATCTCACCTGCGGCAAGGGTACGTCCCAATTCCGCCAGATACTCCACGATGCGTTGATTACCCGTCTTTGCCACACTCAGCAAAGCCGTTGACAGGATATAGTCACCTACCAATACCGCCACCTTATTATTATAGGTGGCATTGACAGAAGCCTGTCCACGACGCTCTTCACTCTCATCCACCACATCATCATGGACCAAAGAAGCCGTATGTAACAATTCTAAGCCTACTGCGGCATGTTGGGTGACATGAGAAACATCACCATAGTTCTTTGCTGTCAATAAGATCAGCATAGGACGCATACGCTTCCCTCCCCGTTGACGAATATGCGATAACACTTGCGAGAGTAAACCTTCTTCATGCGTCAGAGTGCCATTGAACAATTCGATGAAATCACTCAAATCCTTTTCTATGGGCTGCTTGATAAGTGACAAATAATCCATTTTCATTGAAATTTGTTACAAAAATAGTGAAAATATCGGGATATTGGAAAATATTTTAGTAATTTTACGCAGAAAAAATAAAATGTTATGGATAAATTATTTCTTTTAGACGCTTATGCGCTCATATACCGCTCGTATTATGCCTTCATCAAGAATCCGCGTATCAACTCCAAAGGCTTGAACACATCGGCAATTATGGGCTTTGTCAATACCCTTCAAGAGGTGCTCACCAAAGAGCAACCCACCCACTTAGGTGTTGCCTTTGACCCCCACGGTCCCACATTCCGGAGTGATGCATATCCTGCCTATAAGGCACAGCGTGAGGCTACTCCTGAGGATATCAAGAAGTCAGTACCCATCATCAAGGATTTACTAAAAGCATGGAACATCCCCATCCTGCAAGTTGATGGTTTCGAGGCGGATGATGTCATCGGTACCCTTGCCACAAAGGCTGGAGCACAGGGGGTCACCACCTATATGTTAACTCCTGATAAGGACTATGGACAGTTGGTTAAGGAAAATGTTTTCATTTTCCGTCCCCGTCATGGAGGTGGTTATGAAACCATGGGTATTAATGAGGTGAAGACAAAATATGGTATTCCATCGACAACGGCTGTCATCGATCTTCTTGCCTTGATGGGTGACACGGCAGACAACTTCCCTGGCTGCCCTGGTGTTGGAGAGAAAACGGCAGTGAAACTCATCGACCAGTTTGGCACCATTGAAAACATGCTCGACCATACCGATGAGATCAAAGGAGCACTCAAGACAAAAGTGGAGGAACATGTGGATGATATCAAAATGTCTAAATTCTTGGCTACCATCAAAACGGATGTTCCCATTGAACTCAATCTTGATGAACTGAAAATCTCAGAGCCGAATGAAGAGGAGTTAGGAAAACTCTTAGAGGATTTAGAGTTTAAGACCCTTAAAAGCAAAATTCTTAAAAAGTCTGAAAATATACAAAAACCCGTAAACGGACAACTCGATTTATTTGCAGAATTTACGTCCGAGGGGACGAGTGAGCCAGAATTTTCGAAATTTGAGACACTAAAATCCATTTCTCATGATTACCAACTGATTGAAAATGAGGAAGATTTAAAGAAATTACGTGACTTTTTCTTAACAAAAGAAATTCTTAGTTTAGATACGGAGACCACTTCCACTAACCCTATTGATGCTGAATTAGTGGGATTGAGTTTCTCCGTAGAGGAACATCAAGCCTTTTATGTCCCTATCCCACCCCAACGAGAGGAGGCTCAGAAAATTGTTGAGATTTTCCGACCTGTCTATGAACATGAGCAAATTCTCAAGATAGGTCAGAATCTGAAATACGACTTAGAGGTATTACGAAACTATGACATTGAACTGAAAGGTAAGATGTGGGACACGATGATAGCCCATTACCTCATCCAACCAGAACTTCGTCATAACATGGACTATATGGCAGAGATCTATCTGCACTACCAGACCATCCATATCGATGAGTTGATAGGACCTAAGGGAAAGAACCAGCGTTCCATGCGTGAACTTGATCCAAAAGATGTGTATGAGTATGCCGCAGAGGATGCGGACATCACCCTCCAGTTGAAAAACAAGTTAGAGCCAGAACTGAAAAAACATGGTGCTGAGAAACTGTTCTATGAGATAGAGATGCCTTTAATGCCTGTCCTTGCTGAGATGGAGATGAATGGTGTGCGTATCGATACCAACTCACTGGCTGAGACCTCATCCCAACTCACTCAGCGCATGCTGGATATTGAGAAACGCATCTATGAACTTGCTGGAGAGCAGTTCAATATCGCCTCACCTAAACAAGTGGGTGATATTCTCTTTAGCAAGATGAGGATTATTGAGAAACCCAAGAAGACAAAGACTGGACAGTATGTCACCAGTGAGGAGGTATTGCAACAGTTGCGCCATAAGCATGAGATTGTAGGATTGATTCTTGACCATCGTGGACTAAAGAAACTGTTAGGTACCTATATTGAGGCATTACCTAAACTAATCAATCCCCGTACAGGGCATATCCATACCTCTTTTAATCAGACGATTACTGCAACTGGCAGACTATCATCTTCTGATCCCAACCTGCAAAACATACCTATCCGTGGAGAGGATGGAAAAGAAATTCGTAAGGCGTTCATCCCAGAGCCTGGTTGTCTGTTCTTCTCAGCAGACTATAGTCAGATAGAACTACGAGTGATGGCACATTTGTCTGGTGATGAGAATATGATCACTGTGTTCAGAGAAGGAAAAGACCTGCATGCGGCAACAGCAGCAAATATCTATCATAAGGACATTACAGAGGTGACACGTGATGAGCGTACCAAGTCAAAACGTGCGAACTTTGGTATCATCTATGGCATTACTGTCTTTGGTCTTGCAGAGCGATTGGATATTGATCGCTCAGAGGCAAAACAACTGATTGATGGCTATTTCGATACCTTCCCACAGGTACATGACTATATGGAGAAATCAAAAGAGGTGGCACGCCAACAAGGTTACGTCACTACCCTCTTCGGACGTCGTCGCTATCTGCCTGATATCAATAGTGCTAATGCAGTAGTACGTGGCTTTGCGGAGCGAAATGCTATCAACGCACCTATTCAGGGTACTGCCGCTGATATCATTAAGGTGGCTATGATCCGCATCTTCCAGCGTTTCAAGGCAGAAGGTATTAAGAGTAAGATGATTCTTCAGGTTCATGATGAATTAAACTTCTCTGTTCTTCCAGAAGAGAAAGAGAAAGTAGAGCGTATTGTATTAGAGGAGATGCAAGGAGCCTTTGAGATGAAAGTCCCC
>FLNX01002767.1_pt1 | contig 19637 bp, 21 predicted proteins | sample 1140341 | NCBI WGS metagenome assembly FLNX01 (sample SAMEA3878208, study PRJEB12797) | bioreactor metagenome | biome: Moose rumen | place: Sweden | collected 2011-10
TAGTGAAATCAGGAAAAGTCATTTAGAACGTAGTTCGGCCTTCGTTAGAGTGTAGTTTGGCCTTCGTTAGGTTGCAGTTCGGCCTTCGTTAGGTTGCAGTTCGGCCTTCGTTAGGTTGCAGTTTGGCCTTCGTTAATGAAAATAAATGATGATTTCTTTGGCAGTTTGAAATTTTAATCTTAATTTTGCAAACGGGAAAATGACAAAGCGTCATCAGCAAACGATGGCTTTCTCAAGTTAAACGAAAAATTAACTTAACCCTTAACAAAATATGAATGATTACTATAAGGAAAGTCGGGAGTTTAAGCGCCGCATGCAAAGCATTGAGCGCAAGAGTAAAATAGAGCTAATCCTGTTTTACGTGATGATTGTGCTGGTCATTGCCATGTTTGTTATTCTGGCCATGATGATCATGGAATAAGGCGGAGGGTAGGGTTATACGGCCTCCGCCTTAACGCGGTTAAATTTCGAAGTCAAGACAAGAGCGCTGAACGGTGTAGGGACGAACCTTTCCGTTGGCCACTGCTACGTGTTCCGGATGAACGGCATAGCCCTTCAGCGACTCAGGACTGTCGAGCGTGCTGTCGAGCATTACGTCGGCATTCGACGAAGCCAGACGTCCGTCAATGTGTACGGTTACTTCGAGCAGACCGGGCACTTTGCCTACCAGTCCTTCAAGACCGGCCTTGATGCCTGCCTTTACGCGTGCTTTCTCTTCTTCTGAGAGTTCTGGATTCAGTGTCCAGAGAATGATGTGCTTTACCATATTGTTTCGGTGTTTTTAGTTAATGAATTTATTTTAAGTTTCGCACCTCGAAAACGATTACCGTTTGTCTTGTTTCTTCTTATTGTCGCGTCCCCGGCCTTTGCCGCGGCCTCGCCCGCGGCGGTGGCAGTAGCGTGAGGCACGTTTGGTGCGGTCCTTGGGTTCATAGACCGGGCCTTCGCCTACGTCGGCGGGCAGGGGAGTCTTCTCCACCTCCTTGCCCAGGAACTTCTCTATCTGCCGGAAAGCGAACTGCTCCTGTTCGTTGACGAAGGTGACGGCCATTCCGTCACGCTCAGCCCGTGCCGTTCGGCCTATGCGGTGCACGTAGTCCTCAGCATCGTGGGGCACGTCGTAGTTGATGACCATGCGTATGTCGTCAATGTCAATGCCCCGGCTCACAATGTCGGTGGCAATGAGCACATCCACTTGTCCGGCCTTGAAGGCGAGCATCACCTCGTCGCGCTCCTGCTGGGTGAGGTCGCTGTGCATCTGTTCGCAGTTAATCTTCATGCGCTTCAGTTCGCGGGTAATGTCTTTCACTTTGTCCTTCTTGCCCGAGAAGATGATGACGCGCTGCAACTGGTTGGTGGCGAACAGGTATTTGACGATGGCCAGCTTCTGCGGTTCGTAGCAGACGTAGGCCGACTGCTTGATTTTTTCGGCAGGACGGCTGACGGCAATCTTCACCATCACCGGGTCGTAGAGCATCGACTTGGCCAGTTGCTGAATCTTGTCGGGCATGGTGGCCGAGAACATCACGGTCTGCCGGTTCTTCGGCAGCAGTGAGGCAATCTGCATAATGTCGTCAGAGAAACCCATGTCGAGCATGCGGTCAGCCTCGTCGAGCACGAAGAAGCTCACGCGGCTCAAGTCAACATTGCCCACCTTGATGTGGCTGAGCAGTCGGCCCGGCGTGGCTATCACCACGTCGGCACCCATGCGCAGTGACCGCTGTTCCTGGTCGTAGCGGTTGCCGTCGTTGCCGCCATAGACGGCCACGCTGCTCACGCTGTCCAGATAGTAGCCGAAGCCCTGCATGGCCTGGTCAATCTGCTGGGCCAGTTCGCGTGTAGGCGCCATGATGAGACAGTTGATGGCATCGTCGGGAAAGCCTCCGTCGTCGAGCATGGAGAGTATGGGCAGCAGGTAGGCCGCCGTCTTTCCGGTGCCCGTCTGTGCTACGCCCATGACGTCGTGCTGGTCGAGTATTTGCGGAATACACTTCTCCTGTATGGGAGTCATCTGCTCGAAGTGCATGTCGTAGAGCGCATCGAGAATATTGTCGTTGAGGTATGTTTCTTCAAATGTCATGCCAATCGTAAATCGAAAATCCGTAAATCGTAAATTAATTAGGGGCTTGCCTGTAGCAATAGTAGGCAATGAAAATGTAGAGGATGTTTGGAATCCATGCAGCCAGCATCGGCGGCGTGTTAGCCTGAATGGCGAAGGTGGCGCTGATGGTCTGCAGCAGAATGTAAGTGAACGAGAGGGCCAGACCGATGCCGAGGTACATGCCCATGCCGCCCTTACGCTTGCGCGAGGAGAGCGAGACGCCGATGATGGTCAGAATGAACGAGGCGAACGACGTGGCTATGCGCTTGTAGTACTCCACCTCGTACTGCACCACGTTCTGTGAGCCGCGCTCCTGCTGCTTCGAAATGTAGCGCTTCAGTTCGGGCGAGGAGAGCGTCTCCTGCTGTCCCTTTGAGAACACCAGGTCCATGGGTTCCATTTGTATGGTCGTGTCGATTTCAGCACCCGATGTAATCTTTTCGCGCATGCCGGTGAGCGTGCGTATGCGGTAGTTCTTTGCCTTCCACTGGTATCGGCTTTCACTGATGGTGTCGTACTGTATCACGTTGGCTGTAAGGGTGCTGATGAGCTTCTTGTTCTCAAACTTGTCGAGTCGGAAGCCGTAGCCCGTCCGCGTAATGTCGTCGTATTGTGACATGAAGGCAATGACGCCCGGGGCCACTTGCAGCTGCACGTTCATGGCCGAGGTCACCTTCTTGTTGTTCTTGTAGAGCGACTCGAAGTTGTGGCGCACCACGTTGCCCTTGGGAATGATGTAGGCACCCAAGTAGAAGTTGACGGCAGCAATGATGGCAGCCGAAATAAGGTAGGGTCTGAGCAGCCGCTTAAAGCTCATGCCGCAGGCCAGCATGGCAATGATTTCAGAGTTGCCGGCCAGCTTCGACGTAAAGAAGATGACGGCAATGAAGACGAACAGGGGCGAGAAGAGGTTGGCGAAGTAGGGCACGAAGTTGGCATAGTAGTCGAACACAATGGCACGCAGCGGAGCGTGGTTGGTGGTAAACTTGGCCAGGTTCTCGTTGATGTCGAAGACAATAGAGATGGAGATGATGAGCGCAATGGAATAGACGTAAGTACCAATGAACTTGCGTATGATGTAGGTGTCAAGACGCTTCAGGTAGCGCCTGGGGTTCATCCATCTCAGTTTGTGCCCTATCTTCTGCAGCGGCCCGCGTAGTGCGGTCCACAGCCTAATCAGTTTATGCCATCTTCTTATCTTCTTGATTTCCATTGCCTTTGCTTCTTTAAATCCTCCTTCCCAAATCATCAATGACGCTGCGCTTCCACTGTGTGAAGTCGCCCTGCTCAATGTGCTGGCGGGCGTCGCCCACCAGTCGCAGGTAGAAGGCCAGGTTGTGAATGCTGGCTATCTGCAGGGCCAGCAGTTCCTGCGCCTTGAACAGGTGGTGCAGGTAGGCCTTGGTGTGCAGCCGGTCAATGTCGCAGCCGTCAGGGTCAATGGGTGTGAAGTCGGTTTCCCATTTCTTGTTGCGCATGTTCATGGTGCCCTGATAGGTGAAGAGCATGGCATTACGGCCGTTGCGCGTGGGCATGACGCAGTCGAACATATCGACGCCGCGTTCTATGGCTTCCAGAATGTTCTGAGGCGTGCCTACGCCCATCAGGTAGCGCGGACGGTCTTTCGGCAGAATGGCGTTCACCACCTCTATCATGTCGTACATCACCTCGGTGGGCTCGCCTACTGCAAGGCCGCCGATGCTGGCTCCGCCGCCGTCGTTGAGCCGTCCTAAAACGTCACACACGTGCTTGGCTGCGTCCTGGCGCAGGTCCTTGTAAGTGCAGCCCTGCACAATGGGGAAGAGCGTCTGACGGTGGCCGTACAGCGGCTCCGTCTCGTTGAAGCGCCTGACGCAGCGTTCCAGCCAGCGTTGTGTCAGACCTAAAGAGTTCTTGGCATACTGGTAGTCGCTCTGTCCCGGCGGACACTCGTCGAGGGCCATCATGATGTCGGCTCCTATGATGCGCTCCGTGTCCATCACGTTCTCAGGCGTAAAAATGTGCTTCGAGCCGTCAATGTGACTGCGGAACTCGCAGCCTTCCTCTTTCAGCTTGCGAATGCCCGTGAGCGAAAAGACCTGGAAACCGCCGGAGTCGGTCAGTATGGGGCGGTCCCACGTGTTGAACTTATGCAGTCCGCCTGCCTGTCGCAGCACCTGCAGTCCCGGACGCAGGTAGAGGTGGTACGTGTTGCCCAGAATAATCTGGGCCTTCACCTGCTCGCGCAGTTCCGAGAAGTGTACGCCCTTCACCGAACCCGCCGTCCCCACGGGCATGAAGATGGGAGTCTTTATCTGGCCGTGGTCGGTGGTTATCAGTCCCGTGCGGGCATCGCTGGCGCTGTCTGTATGCTGTACTTCAAAAGTCATTTCTTCTCTTCTTTCTCTTCAGGAATGGTGAAATCGAGCGGACGCTCAACAATTTCGTCGGTCAACGCGAAGTCCCACACGTCCTGCACGTTCTCCACATAGTGGAAGTTGACACCCTTCAGATAGACATCGGGAATTTCCTCAATGTCCTTGCGGTTCTCCTGACACAGCATGATGTCGGTAATGCCGGCACGCTTGGCAGCCAGAATCTTCTCCTTGATGCCGCCTACGGGCAGCACCTTTCCGCGAAGGGTAATCTCACCCGTCATGGCTACGTTCTTGCGAACCTTGCGCTGCGTAAGTGCCGAGGCAATGGAGGTGGCAATAGTGATGCCGGCTGAAGGGCCGTCCTTTGGCGTGGCACCCTCGGGCACGTGAATGTGTATGTTCCAGTTGTCGAAGATGCGGTAGTCAATGCCCAGCACGTCAGCGTGTGCCTTGACGTACTCAAGAGCCAGTACGGCACTCTCCTTCATCACGTCGCCCAGGTTTCCGGTCAGCGTCAGCTTCGAGCCCTTGCCCTTCGAGAGCGAGGTCTCAATGAAGAGTATCTCACCGCCCACGCTCGTCCATGCCAGACCAGTAACCACGCCGGCATAGTCGTTGCCTTGATAAATGTCGCGGTAGAAGGGGGGCTTGCCCAGCAGGTCCTCTATCTCGTTGGGGGTTATCTTGAGGTAGGGCAGCTCGCCGTCCTTGGCCTTGCGCAGGGCCAGCTTGCGGAAGCTCTTGTTGATTTGCTTCTCTAATTGTCTGACGCCGCTCTCACGGGTGTATTGCTCAATGATTTTCTCGATGGCCGCCTTGTTGAAGTTCAGCCGTTTCTCATTGTTCAGACCGTTGTTCTCGCGCTCCTTGGGCACAAGGTGGCGCTTGGCAATCTCGATTTTCTCTTCCGTAATGTAGCCGCTCACCTCGATGACCTCCATACGGTCGAGTAGGGGACGCGGAATGGTGTTCAGGTCGTTGGCCGTGGCAATGAAGAGTACCTTCGAGAGGTCGTAGTCCAGGTCAAGGTAGTTGTCGTGGAAGGCGCTGTTCTGTTCCGGGTCGAGCACTTCGAGCAGGGCTGACGACGGGTCGCCGTTGTGCGTCATCTGCGTCACCTTGTCTATCTCGTCCAGAATGAACACCGGATTGCTGGACCCTGCCTTCTGAATGTTCTTGATGATTCGGCCGGGCATGGCTCCTATGTAGGTGCGGCGGTGTCCGCGAATCTCTGCCTCGTCGTGCAGACCGCCTAACGATACGCGCACATACTTGCGCCCCATGGCCTCGGCAATCGACTTGCCTAACGACGTCTTACCCACGCCCGGAGGACCGTAGAGGCAAAGAATGGGACTCTTCAGGTCGCCGCGCAGCTGCAGCACAGCCATGTATTCCAGTATGCGCTCCTTTACCTTCTCCATGCCGTAGTGGTCCTTGTCCAGAATCTTCTGGGCACGGGTCAGGTTCAGGTCGTCCTTCGTCATTTCGTCCCAGGGCAGGGCAATGAGCGTCTGCAGGTAGGTCAGCTGCACATTCCAGTCAGGACTCTGCGGGTTCAGCTGGTCCAGCTTATCGACTTCTTTATAGAACGCACGCTCAATTTCCTCGGGCCACTTCTTGTCCATGGCCTTCTCCATGAGCTGGTGCTTCTCGCTGCTGCCTTCGCCGTTGCCCATTTCGGCCTGAATGTTCCTGATTTGCTGCTGCAGGAAGTAGTTGCGCTGCTGCTCGTCCAGGTCGTCACGCGTCTTGTTGCGAATGTCCTGTTTCAGGTTTTCTAACTTGATTTCGCGGTTCAGTATGCGCATGGTGTTGAAGAGTCGCTCCTTGAGTGAGTCCATCTTGAGCAGGTCAATCTTCTCCTTCACGGCAAACGGCATGTTCGAGCAGATGAAGTTCAGAGCCAGTATGTCGTTGGTCATGTTGTCAATGGCAAAGTTGGCCTCTTCAGGCAGCTCGTCGTTCAGCTTTACATATTCGTGCGCAATCTGCCGCATGTCGTTCATGGCCGTGCGGAACTCGCGGTCGTTCTTGTCGGGTTCTATTTCTTCTGCCTGCATCACCTTTCCTTTCAGGTAGGGCCTGAGCTTTGTCAGCTTGTCAAGCTTGATGCGGCCTAATGCCTGAATAATGGCGGTCACATTACCGTTGGGCAGTGTAATCTGGCGTATGATGCGGGCCAGTACGCCGTATTTGTACAAGTCGCCCAGCATCGGACTCTCTATATCGGGCTTGCGCTGGCATATCACACCTATCAGTTCGTTGTGCTTTTCTGCATGCTGAACCAGTTGCATACTGGTATTGCGGCCTATTAGAATTGGCGATACGACACCAGGGAACATCACAATGTTCCTTACCGCAAGAATGCCTATTTCGTCGGGTATGTTAAAGCGGCTTAAGTCCATGTATTCACCGTCAATATCTGCAATCATTGAGAAACCTTTGTTATCTTGCATTTTACTCATCGTTACTTTGTTACCTGTTCTTTTATATATACAATTGGCCGACAAAGGTACGAAAAATTTGACAATTTACCATTCACAATTGACAATTTTTTTGTATCTTTGCGCTGTTTTTTGATATGAGTAACAATTATTTTCAATTTAAGCGCTTTACTGTCCGTCAGGAACGTTGCGCCATGAAGGTGGGAACCGACGGCTGTCTGCTTGGAGCTTGGGCTAACGGCGGGCAGCGAATACTCGATGTGGGGACGGGAACCGGGCTCATTGCACTCATGATGGCCCAGCGATTCCCTGAGTCGCACGTGACGGGCATTGACATTGACGGCGAAGCTGTATGTCAGGCTTCTGAAAACGCGGCTGCATCGCCATTTGCCGACCGTGTCAGCATGGCCGCATACGACTTCGCCGCGATGCCTGCCGATGCTTTTCCCCAACGTTTTGACAGCATCGTCAGCAACCCTCCTTATTATATTGATGCGCTCAGCTCGCCCGACCCTCAACGTACGCTGGCCCGTCATGCTGTCTCGCTCACTTATGCCGCACTCATGCAGCAGGCTGCCCGACTGTTGGAGCCTGGCGGCGAGGTGTCGGTGGTGGTGCCTGCTGAGTGCCGGCAGCAAATGGAGAGTGCGGCGGCTCTTGCCGGACTGATGCCCACGCGCCTTGGTGCCGTCAGGACCACTGAGCGCAAACCCGTGCGTCGTTATCTGCTGGCTTTCGCAAGGGGAGATGCTTCCCAAGTGGGGGTTGAGAATACCGAAATTGTCATCGGAACTTCCGATTTTGTGGCCCTGATGCGCGATTTTTACCTTAATTTGTAAAAAAACGCAAAAAAGTTGCGGAAAAGTTTGGCGGTATCAAATAAAGTGCTTACCTTTGCACCCGCAAAACCAAAAACGCTGCACCCGTAGCTCAGTTGGTAGAGCACCTGACTCTTAATCAGGGTGTCCAGGGTTCGAGCCCCTGCGGGTGTACAAAAGAGAGAACTTCGAAATAGAAGTTCTCTTTTTTTTGTTTTGCTTAGCTTGCTACGTTTTTGAAAAATGAGGAGCCAAACTCACCTTATTTCGTTTCCTTTGCTTTCCGTGCAAACTCAAAGAGCGACAGGGGCAGATGGCAGTAGCCGTCGGGGTTCTTGTCAAGATAGTCCTGATGGTATTCCTCGGCGGTGTAGAAACAGTCCAATGGCTGCTTCTCTACCACCAAAGGCTGCTGGTAGTTCTGCTGCTCTTCGGCGAACACCTTTTCAATGACGGGCACGTCGTCAGCACTGGTGTAGTAGATGCCCGTGCGGTAGCGCGTGCCTTCGTCGTTTCCCTGCTTGTTCAGACTCGTGGGGTCAATAGCCTTGAAGAACATCTGCAGCAAGAAGCGGAGACTAACTGTCTGTGGGTCGTACTTCACATGCACGGTCTCAGCAAAGCCGGTCTGGTCGGTATATACCTCTTTATATGTTGGGTTCTCGGTGTGTCCGTTGGCAAACCCCACTTCCGTTTCAACGACGCCTTCTATTTGTTTGAAGAAATGCTCCGTGCCCCAGAAGCATCCTCCGGCAAAGTAAATGTCCTTTGTTTTCATGCGTTTCCTGTTATAAAAGTGATATCATTATAGAAAAACTTCGCAAAGATACATTATTTTGGACTGACGTGCAAAGCTTTTCACAATATTTTTGGAGGATTTAAGAATAATCCTTACTTTTGCAGGCGTTAACAGTAGCTATGCTTTGGCGTAGCATGACGAAATGGCGATACAAGTAACATACAGAAGAACGAGCAGGCTTTCCATGCGCATTGTGAAGAATGGCGATGTGCATGTGTCGGCTCCCATCGGTCTGCCGGAGAGCGAGGTGGAGCGGTTCATTGACGAGCACCGTGACTGGATAACCCGGGCAAGGAAGAAAACCAATGAAAGTCAACAGCGCAGGGCGGCTTTCTACCGTCAGCTGCCGTTACAGACTGAAGCACAGGCCGACGATGCACTAAAAAGACTGAAGGCCCTGATAGAGCCTTTGGTAGAGCACCACGCAAAGGCTATGGGCCTTCTGCCTCCCGTTGTCTTTTACAAGGCAATGATTTCCCGTTGGGGCGTTTGTAATGTCAGGGACAAGTCCATTTGCTTCTCAGCCTATCTGCTGCTGTTGCCTGAATGGTGTGCCGAGCATGTGGTGGTTCACGAGCTGTGTCATTTGCTTGAACCCAGTCACAATGCCCGCTTCCATGCACTGATGGACAAGTACTTTCCCCGTTGGAAGGAAGCACGGAAAGCAACGCGCAACCTCGTTGCCTCCGTGCAAGAGCCTACCCGTAATTCTCAATGAGATACTTCACAAACTGCGGGTCGCCAAAGTTGATGGTGCCCGTGTCGTGCTGGTTCAGCAGGGCAATCTGTGCCATGTCGTCATTGCTGAGCGTGAAGTCGAAGACGTCAAAGTTCTGGGCCATGCGTTCTTTGTGGCTCGACTTGGGTATGGCAACGATGCCGCGCTGCGTAAGCCAGCGTAAGGCAACCTGAGCAGCACTCTTGTTGTACTTGGCACCAATGGCTGAGAGCTCCTTGCTTTTCACAATGCCCTCAACACCCTGGCCGCCCAGAGGTCCCCAGGCCATCATCTTCGTATCGAACTCGTTGAGAACGGGCTGTATGTCGTTCTGCTGAATGAGCGTGTTGCACTGCAGTTGGTTCACCATGGGCTTCAGCTCTACATAGTGGGCAAAGTCGAAGAAACGTCCTGCCTGGAAGTTGCTCACGCCGATGGCGCGCACCTTGCCGGCACGATAGGCTTTCTCCATGGCACGCCATGTACCGAACACGTCGCCATAAGCCTGGTGAATGAGCAGCAGGTCAATGTATTCCGTCTGCAACTTGCGCAGGCTCTCCTCAATGCTCTTGGCTGCCTTTTCTTCACCGACATTACTAATCCACACCTTTGTGACAAGGAACAGCTCCTCACGCTTGATGCCGCTCTTGCGCCAGGCATTGCCTACGCCTTCCTCGTTGGCGTAAGCCTGCGCCGTATCAATCAAACGATAACCTACGCTCAAGGCGTCAGTTACACAACGTTCACACTCATCGGGGCTCACCAGAAACACGCCGTAGCCCAAAGCCGGCATTTCAACGCCGTTATACAACTTAATGTATTCCATGTCTTTTACTGTTTTTTTAATAACCAAGTTCCTTTATCCATTTCTCTACTTTCGCTTTCTCAGTACGCACCTCGTGGCCATAGATGCTGAAGCCCTTGGTAACGTTGGCTCCGGGGAAGGCTTCCTCCACGTCATCTGCACAACTGGCAAGGCCAGAACCCTCGTGAGTGGTGAACGGAATGACGGTCTTGCCCTTCAGGTCGTTGGCATGCTTCTTGAAGAAGGTGAACATCACCTGCGGATAAGTGCCCCACCATACAGGCCCGCCAATGAACACAATGTCGTACTGGCTTAAGTCAACGTCACCCTCATACTCCGGCAGTTCACCGTTGTTGGCTTCTTCCTTCGCCAGCTTAATCAGCGGGTCGTAAGCCATTCCGTCGTACTTGTGCGTCACAATCTCAAACTGTTCAGCACCTGTCAGTTCACTGATGTAGTCGGCCACAATCTTTGTGTTGCCCACTTCGATGTTACCTACTGCGTAGTTGTCTCCCGCATGCGAGAAGAACACTACCAATGCCTTTCCGTCTTTTACCATAGTTGTTGTCTCATTGGTTGTTGATGACTCTGTTTGTTGTTGCTTCGTGCCGTTGCAAGCCGTTGATACCAGCAGTGCCAAAGCGGCAGTAATCATACTTTTAATATTCATTTTCACTTTGTTTTTGTTATTAACCGGTTGCAAAGGTAAGAAGTTTTCCTGATATTTTTGTTACATAAAATACGTCACAATTTTCATTTTTTGCCGAAAAACGTTCTTTTATATATAAAATAATGTGTATCTTTGCACCTGTAATGTGCTATCAACAGCTAAACTTTTTCTCAATCAATCAATAATAATTATTTGACTATGAAGAAACTAAAAAAATTATTCGGAATCACCGTGGTGATATCTCTTGCATTGTGTGTAGCATCGTGTGGAAATAAGACCGCTCCCCGTCAGCTGGCTGACAGTCCCGCACCCGAAGAGCTGGCCGACAGCGTGGTCGGTATAGCTTCTGAGGAGTTGTGGACCGAGGAGGCTGTCGAAAGTCAGGTCCGTAAGATGTACGACCGTCTGAACAGCATGGGCAAAGACGGCACCGTCAAAATCAGTCAGCTTGAAGACGAGTTCTGCAGCAGCTATTATCTTGGCTTACGTAACGCCATCTCAAAGGCTCTTGAGAATGCTACGGGCGACGGTCAGCTGTTTGGCGACGAAGAGGCTTTCCGGTTCTTTGCCGGCATGGGCACTCCGTTAGAGATTGAGACCATGAAGGTTGATCTGCTGACTGGCAATATGGCCCAGGCGCAGGTAAGATTCAAGGGTGCCGACGAGGAAATCGGCTTTATGCGCCTTGAGCTGGACATGGAGGACAACCAGTGGCGGGTGAAGAACTTCGATCAGCCTGAAGTCTTCGGTCCTGGCGGCTATCTGAAGATGATGGAAGATTTCGCTAATGAGCATGGTATCAGTTTCTAATTAGAAGAAAACGATGAAGAAGATAGCACTCTTGTTTCTTGCCATTATGGCAGTGACGGCTTGTGGCAGCAAGACCAACAGCACTCAGCAGGTGGCCGACTCAACGGTTGTGAAGGAGTTGCCCGACACGCTGAATAACGCAGAGGCAGTAACGCGGCAGGTGGATGCCGTCTATAGCTACTGGAATGAGCTAAGGGAGCATTTCGACGAGAGCCAGCCCACGGTCGATGAGCGCTTCGGCACTCAGGAGTGGCGGCGCGTGCGAAGAGACGTGGATGCCATCGACCGTGAGTGCGAGTGTGGCGGGTTCTTCGACTTCGGTGAAGACGGGCCGTTAGATGCCTGGACCTACGACTGCTACGAGGGCACGGTCAGCGCCAATGATATTCAGGTCAAGATGCAACCCGACGGCACGGCAGAGGTCCGTTTTCTTATTAAGGATGCCTCCACCCCCAAGGGCCGACCCGTTCGCTGGCTCATGCGCGTGGAGAACGGCGAGTGGCGCGTGGCCAACATCTTCTTTGAGAATGACGATGACTACGACCTCCTCATGAATATGCGGGCCTACGCCGATGACGGAAAGTATAACAAGTCCTTCAACATCAACAAGTATCTGCCCGACATGAAGCAACAGTTAGCCGAGAAGCAAGATGCCGACCCCGACGGCATCTTCTTTGATGCCTACGGCCTGGTGGATATTGACCTCGACGGTACGCCTGAGGTCTATGTCCAGAACAAGGAGCGCTTCAGTAATGCGGTGTTCTCTGTTGCCGGCGGTAAGGTGTCACTGCTCGCTGCCTCTTTTGGTGCTACTGAGATTTATTTCTATGAGCATGGAGTGGGGGCGCAGGGTGGCTGCGGCACGGGCTGCATGATGTCCGACTGCACGGTTATCAAAGACAGCAGGCCCGTTGTCAGCTTCCGCATTATTGACGAATATGACATGGAGGGCAATCTGGTTGAAAGTAACACGACCAAGGAAGGCCAGAAGATTACCAACGAGGAGTACGAGCGGCTCTTTGCCCAACTTGGCAAACAGGTTAATCTGTCGGCCATGATGCACGACATTGACGAATGAAAAGGGTTTGCAAACTGATTTCTGACTATATGGGGCTGCTGGTGCTGCTGTCGGCAGTAGTGGGACTGCTGACACCTGGTACGTTTAGCGGCGTTAAGCCCAGCGTTATCAATCCGATGCTCGGACTGGTCATGTTCGGCATGGGCATGGCGTTGCGCATTGACGACTTCCGCATCGTGTTCAGCCGTCCGCGTGACGTCGCTATCGGCTGTCTGGCCCAGTTCACCGTCATGCCCCTGCTGGCATGGGTGCTCAGCCGTCTGTTTGCGCTCGACGAGGCACTTACCGTTGGCGTCGTTCTCGTGGGCTGCTGTCCGGGTGGCACGGCCTCGAACGTCATCACTTACCTGGCTAAGGGCGACCTTGCGCTGAGTGTCGGCATGACGGCTACATCGACTTTGCTCGCCCCCTTCGTCACGCCCCTGCTGGTCTGGCTGCTGGTGGGGCAGACGGTCGATGTGGAGGTAGCAGGCATGCTGCTGAGCATCTTCTGGGTGGTCATCCTGCCCATTGTGGCTGGCCTGGCCTTCAAGTGGCTCTGGCCCAATGCCTCAGAGCGGGCTACGGCTTATCTGCCTGCCTTTTCGTCGATTGCCATTTGTGTCATCGTGCTCATCATCATAGCCGCTAACGCCTCGAAGCTGCTGGAGGGCGGACTCATCATCATTCTGGTCGTCGTGCTCCACAACCTCTGCGGACTCTCCATGGGCTATCTCGTAGGACGCCTGTTGCGCCTGCCTGCAGCCAAGCGCAAGGCCATCAGCATCGAGGTGGGCATGCAGAACTCTGGTCTTGCCTCCAGTCTTGCTACGCTTCATTTTGCCGCTTACCCCATGGCTACTATTCCCGGTGCCGTGTTCAGCGTGTGGCACAACATCAGCGGAGCCGTCGTCGCCCGCCTGTTTGCAAGGCATGCTGACGACGATTTATGCACTGTGTCATGACGTAACTTTGTCACCCAAACATTTAACGGCATGGAACAAAACAAAGAACTGCATACGGCATGGGACTTCGTGGAGAACACGGGGCGCAGCATCTTTCTGACGGGTAAGGCAGGAACGGGAAAGACCACGTTCCTGAAAACAGTGGTGGAACGTTCGCGCAAGCGGTCCATCGTGGTGGCTCCAACGGGTGTGGCAGCCATCAATGCCGGTGGCGTTACCATTCACTCGTTCTTTCAGCTGCCGTTCTCGCCCTACGTACCCGGCGCCAAGGTGGAGAGCAAGTTCGACTTCGGACGGGAGAAACGCAAGATTATCGCCTCCATCGACCTGCTGATTATCGACGAAATATCCATGGTAAGAGCCGACCTGCTCGATGCCATCGACAGCGTGTTGCGCCGTTTCCGCGACCACACGCAGCCCTTTGGCGGCGTACAGCTGCTGATGATTGGCGACCTGGCACAGCTGACCCCTGTGGTGACACCCGAAGACGAAATAATGCTGAAACCTTATTATGACACGCCTTACTTCTTTGGTTCGAAGGCTCTGCAGCTGATTGACTACGTCACCATTCAGCTGGAGCACGTCTATCGGCAGCAGGACGCGTCGTTCATCGACATTCTGAACCAAATACGTGAGGGCCATCCTTCGCAAGAGATGCTGGACTGTCTGAACCTGCGTTGTAAGCCGGCTTTCATTCCTCGGCCCGAAGACCAGTTCATTCGTCTGACCACCCACAACAACCTGGCTAACTTCTACAACGAGTCGGAATTGCAAAAGCTGCCGGGCCGCGCCTGCCAATACCATGCAGAGCTGAATGGCACCTTTCCTGAGTACTCCTACCCAACAGCCGAGACGCTGGTGCTGAAGCAGGGAGCTCAGGTAATGTTCGTCAAGAACGATCCTTCGGGCGAGCATCGCTACTTCAACGGGCGCATCGGTCGGGTAGTGGAGGCAAGCCCGAAGCGGCTGACCGTCTATTGCGAGGGCGATGCCGACGCTATCGAGGTGGAACCCTTGGAGTGGGAGAACACCCGCTATACGCTGAATGAGAAGACACGCGAGATAGAGGCCGAGGTGCAAGGCACTTTCAAGCAGGTGCCCCTGCGGCTGGCTTGGGCCATTACCATCCACAAGAGTCAGGGTCTGACCTTCGATCGGGCCATCATTGATGCCAACCAGTCGTTCGCACCCGGACAGGTGTATGTGGCCTTGAGCCGCTGCCGAACGTTAGAGGGACTGGTGCTGGCCACTCCACTGCAATCCCGTGCCATCATCAACGACGAGCGCGTCAACTCATACATCGCCCAGCAGGAGTCGGAAGCCCGCCGCAGCATTGCCCAACTGCCCCAGCTGAAACAAGAGTACGAACGCTATCTCCTGCTGCAGCTGTTCGACTTCCGGGCCTTGCTGGGCGAGCAGGAGTCTATGGTGCGCATCTTTGCTGAATACTTCTATAACAGTCATGCACAGCTAAAGCAGCTGCACGACAAGGCGCTGATGGACATCCGCCAGAAGGTAATTGACGTGGCCACAAAATGGCAGCAGAAGATACAGTCCATGACCATTGAACAACTGCGCGAGCCTGAGTTCCTGGACCGCGTGAAGCGCAGTGCCGAATACTTTGCCGACACCCTGAACAGCATCCTCTCCAAGCCCCTTGAACTCACTGCCAAGGTGGAAACCAACAACAAGCAGGCTGCTCACCGGCTGGGCAATGTCCTGCCTGATGAACGACAAACGTGGCTCGCCCGCCGCTACCTGCTGACGAAGATGGCCGAACAGGGCTTCACCGTCGGCAGCTACTTGAAAGAGAAGCAGATGTCTGTGCTCGATGCCATTGACGAAAACTCGCTCAAACCGAAACGCAAACGGAAGTCAAAGGAACCCAAGAAGCCGAAGCCAAAGACGTGACGTTACTTACGACGAAATCCGCCTGATGACAGAACTATTATGATGTATCCCTTGTTAGACATTGAGAGGCGAAAGTCTCGCATGGCGACTCTGCACCCAAGATTACAGGCTCGAATACTCCTTGATGGCATCGAAACAGGGGCAGGCCTTGTGGACGTTGGGAAGGTCGCGGTGACCGAGGATGCGGGCATCGGGGTGCGCCTTCTTCAGACGGCGGAGCAGGCGCAGCAGGGCACGCTTCTGCAGGGGCGTGCGGGTGTCGTCGGGGGTGCCCTGCTTGTCCAGTCCTCCCTCGTAGCACACGCCGAGGCTGTGCTTGTTGTAGCCCCTGGCGTGTGCCCCCACGAAGTTCTCGTGGCGCGTCTGGTAGGTCGTTCCGTCGCGAGTGATGTAGTAGTGGTAGCCCGTGAACCCGAACCGCTTGGCATGGTCCCTGATGAGTTGTGTCACCAGATACGGCCGGTTACTGCGCGTCGCTGAACAGTGAATCACTATGAAGTTGATTGTACGCATAAGTATTACTTGCAGCTCTGGATGACAAACGTTGAACTGATGGCAGTCAGGATGGTGATGACGATCTGAATAATCTGTTTCCAAGTTTCTTTCTTCATTTTCTTATTTTTTTTAGTTGGTGAATAATTGATTGGGTGGTTAAAGGATGAGTAAAGCTAACTCCTCCAGTTAATTATGGCTGCTGCTCCTGCTCAGCAGACTGCGTCGCCGCCTTGCCCACACGCCTCAGCGTGGCAACGAGGTCAAGACTCTTCGAGGTCAGTTCACCCGTGGCACGGGCACGGAACTTGACGGTCTTGATGTTCGAGGTGACGCTGAAGTCCTCCTCGGTGGCAGCACCGCCCTTGGCGTTCTTGATGCCGATGGAGAAGATGGCCAGGTCGTTGATCTTGACGTTCTTGCCCTCGAGCATCAGCTCCTTGACGCAGGTGACCATGTCGGTGAGTAGACCCTTGATAACACCCTTCGAGAAAGGGGTGTTGTGGCTGGCCATGTGGGCCGCCAGTCCGCTGATATCGACAGTCTCGTCGATGACCGGATAGGCGTAGAGCTTACCGAAGCAGTCGGACTTCTCGTTGTTGTTCTTTTTGAGATTGTACTTAATCATAGTCAAAAAAGTGAAAAGTGAATAATGAAGAGTGAAAAAAATATGCTACCGCGCGACTTGCATCTTTATCAACTCTGTCAGAGTGTTTCTCTGATAGTGCAAAATTACGACATTCCGCAAGGGCGATTTCCACTTCGTGCAGGCTTGTACCGATAACGCCGAATAATGCACGATAAAGACACAAAAAAACGTAGCCAGCAGGTGTGACTACGTTTCCAGATCAATGCAGAACTTGTCTGCTATCCATTTCACGATGTGGGGTGGCAGCACCCTCATGCCGGGTTTCAAGCCCATACGCAACAGTTCCTTGCGGTATGGTCGGCACCAGTTCATCAGCGTCCTCACCGTCACGCCCGCGCTGTCTGCCAATTGCTGTTTTGTCATTGCTTTCATAAACTATATACTTAAGGGTTGTAAACTATATACTTAGCACACGTAAACCATATACTTACGAGTCGTAAACGCCATACTCATGGCCGGGGGAAAAGCAGGTCCACGAGGTCGATCTTGGCGGCTTTCTGTGCGGTGGTGGCATGTTGTTCGAGGATACTGCTCACGGTGACGGGGTGACTGAACACGTCGCTGGCAGCCTCGGCCACGTCGTACCAGTCGCGGTAGGTCTGGCCGTCCTCGTCGGTGTCGGGGAAGAGGATGATGCGGTGACCAGCCAGCGGGCGCAGTTTCGCCACGTTCAGTTCGGTCTTGCCGCCCGTGGCCATCCAGACATATTCGGGCTTCACCTCCGACATAATCACCGCCGTCTTCTCCGCCTCCACCACGGCGATTGTTTTATTCGACAACGAATTTAACGAATTACACGAAGATTTAGCTTGGTGGCCCGATGAGGAAAGCCAATTCGACTGTGCGTTCTGAGAATCATTCGTGAAATTCGACTGTGCGTTCTGAGAATCATTCGTGAAATTAGTGTAATTCGTAGTTTCTGAAATAAGATGCAGTCCGAACAGGCAGTGATCCGCGTTCCAGTCCTGGGGCAGTTGACCGTGCTTGCGCAGCAGATAGGCCGTCCATGTCGGCTTGCGGTCGTGGTCGCGGTGACAGTCAGGGCGGTAGTACATGATTTTGCCGTCGCGCAGCAGGTCGAACTCGTCTATCTGCCAGAAGATGACGCCACCGTTGCGACTGGCTCCCAACCGATAACGCTGTGCGGCCCGCTGCATCTGCTCATCCGTCAGGTAGCCGTTGCTGACTACCGCCCGGCAGAACTCCGACGACGTGCCCTGGCGCAGCTGCCACATCCGCCGTCCTGCTGCCCGCTGTTCATTCAGCTGCTTTCTCATTGCCTTGAACGTATGCTTGAAAACCTCATTTATCTTAACCATTTCTCATTTCACATTTCTCATTCCTCATTTCTCATTTCCTGATGATGCCTCCCCCTCATATCTATGTCCCCTGTAAGGGGACAGATATAAGAGGGGGCAGAGGCTTCAGAAGGGCGCCGGCCGATAGAACGTCCGCCCGCCACGTTCCACCCGTTCGATGACCTTCTGCCTCAGTGCTTCATTCAACAGCTGGTTATACTTGTAGGGGTTGGCGATGCCCGACAACTGCATGACACGTCCACGCAGTTCACCGCCGCCTACCTCGTCCTCTCCGCGCATGGCATCAAGGAACAGGTGTATGACATCGAATGACCATTGGCCCTCTTCGTCACACACACGGTACGCCTGATTCAATGGTTGCAACTGCTCCCTGCTGCCTCCCTCACCCTTGGGGATGTGGGTTCCCCTCGGCAGCCCGTCGTCGCCCACCTCGAAGTACATCGTCTGCTCAATGTCGTACTTGCGCGTCAGCGTCTGCTCCAGCGAGAAAATACGTTGTGGCTGCAATTTCTCACAGCTGTACACCTCGAACGCCTTGTTCATCAGTTCCGTACCAATCCATCCGCGCAGGTTGTGGTCCTCGCCGCTCTTGTTCTGGTGCAGCACACACACAATGCAGCAGTCGTGTGCCGTGGCCAGGTGCATCAGTTCCTCCATCACCTCCTGCGCCAGCACACCGTCGTTGATGTCGTTCACCAGGTCGCGGATGCCATCGACAATGACCAGGTCAGGCCTGCACCGCCTGACGGCCTCTGTCAGCAGACTCCGCCGTTGCTTCCACTCCACGGCGCGCACGTTGAAGACATCGATGCTTTTTTTAAACAACGAATTGCACGAATTACACGAATTTTTATCCGTTGAATCCGTTAAATCCGTGGTTGTTTTAATCAAAGTCATAATCCTGTTCTTTAGGATGTCCTGTGTCGATTCGTCGCTTTGCTCCGTGTCGTACCACAGCACCCTGAGCGGCTCATCACCAATTCTCTGGAATGCCAGCACGTCGCGACTCTGACAACACGCCATCAGTATACTCGTGACGAACGTCTTACCGCTCTTCGCCTTACCCGTTATCGCTACCAGTTCACGCCTCGGAAAACAGGGCTTGCCGAACAAATGGAATAAGAATTCCATCGGCTTCAACTGCTTCTCCGGCGTAATCCTCAACTGTTCCAGCAACAGCATCTTCGGACTCAGTGCCGTCTCCTCGCCCGCATGCTCCAGCTCCGCATCCAGCTGGCTCATCACATTCTCATCCATAACTTCATTCGTCAGTTAAACTTTTACGCCACGAAGTTATACAAAACAAAAGACTCTGACAAAAATCGTCAGAGCCTTAGAAGCGTTATTAGAACATTTAGAATGTTTTTTAGAGCGTTCAGAAGTCAATTCAGAAGGTCGATGAGCCGCTGGGCCAACCGTTGCATCTGCTCCGTTGCACCGTCCTCTTTCCATCTGTCTATGCTGCCAGACAACTTTCCACTGACGATGGGCTTCTGGATGCTGTCGTAAGTACAGGGGAATGCCAGGGCCTTTTGCCAAGGCCACTCCTGCACCTCACGCACGAACTGGCGGATGCTGCCCGTGAAGCCCTCCATCTGATAGATGCGATAGGCCACGGCCCATGCCGTGCTGGCCCACCAGTAGCCTTCTTCCATCGTCCTCTCCAGTGCTTTTGCCATCACCTCGGGCTGAATGATGCTCTTCCCTGTCCGCCGGATGTGC
>FLNX01003155.1_pt1 | contig 19625 bp, 17 predicted proteins | sample 1140341 | NCBI WGS metagenome assembly FLNX01 (sample SAMEA3878208, study PRJEB12797) | bioreactor metagenome | biome: Moose rumen | place: Sweden | collected 2011-10
GTAAGACTCTCTCTCTTTGATGGGCAGTCGTCGGCTTCAGACCGATGCTGCCCCATTTAAACGCATTTCGCTCGGCCCAAAGGGACGCTTTCCTAAAGAAAGAACGCCCGACGGTGCAAGATTTCCCGTCTTTCGGCGTTTAATCAAAAACCCTTGCCACCCCGCCATATGTCAGGTACGAACTCATCAGCATCGTCTCGCAGAAAAATATTGAATAATCATTGAAATGAAATTGATTCAACTAATAATCTGTAAAAGGTGGGGTAGAGATGATTGACTTTCGGATTATTTTCGTACCTTTGCCGACGAAAGAGATAAAAACTTACTTATGATTCCGATAATTGACAGTGCCAAACGAATTGAACAGCAATTCCGTACAGGAGAAGAGCCCGTGCTGGTGATGTGTTCAGACGTAAACCTCTACGTCTGCAAGTATATGCGCTCATCTGCTGCGGCTTACAAACTGGCGTGCGAACTTATCGGGGCAAGAATGGCCGAGGCATGGCAGCTGGATACCCCTGAGATTGCACTTGTCAGAATCAAGTCTTCGCACTGGGCAGAAATCAATCCGTCGCATAGTATCTCAGCCCCGTCAATTGGCAGCAGATGGCTGGACGGCGTGGTGGACATTACCCCGTCAACATACGCCAAGGTACCGGCAACTATCGACACGCTGGAACAACTGATGCAGATTGCACTATTTGATTTCTGGATTGCCAACGAAGACCGTAATGCTAATAACGCTAACCTGATGTATGATGTGGTCCGCAGTAGGTTGGTGTCGATAGACTATGGCTGCATCCTCAACACTGCAACATTTGAATATCCGCTGTCTCAACTCACGTCAACCGATACTATTCTTTGGTCTGACCTTTTCCGGCATCTCGCTCAAGGTCGGGAGAATTCCACCGTCCAAACAATTGCCGACCGTCTAAGAGTGGTATTTCGCGAAAGCATCCAGCGAGCCAGTGCAAAGGTCAATCAGATTATAGATGATATGCCGGAGGAATGGAACGTACCCCAGAGCATTGTCGAGGAGAAACTGCATCAGTTGTTCGATGAACGCTGGACGGCTGAGGTATGGGACAATTTTATGGAATGTCTAAACGATAACACAAGATAATATGAGATACAGCATCATTTACGCAGTCATCCGCCCCGAGATTTCCGAGCGCATCAGTGTGGGGCTGATTATCGTCGATGGCGATAAGGTGGACGTGCGCTATTCACAGCAGAAGTTGGATGCCCTGCGAGGCCTCTTCCCGCAGAAAGAATACGAGTTCGTGTCGCAGGTAGTCACTTCTATGCCGACAGACGGTAGCGTCAATAGCGTTGCAGCCATCGAATATCTTACGCGCTATTCCAATAATCTGATTGCAGTATCGCCCCTGCAAACCATCGACATCGAACCGACGGAACAGAGCAAAAACCGGCTGTTTCAGAACTACATTTATGAGAGTGCATAAGGACTTGTCTCCGGCGTTTAATCAATAGAACATTAACATAAAAATTATAACGCAAATGAAAACAATGAAGATTTGGAGAATCGCCTTCGCGATGCTTGCTGCCCTCTCTCTCACCTCTTGCAGCAGCGACGATGATGAAGAATTTCTGATGGACCAACTCGCAGGCACTTGGGAGCAGGTGTATGATGAAGGTGTTGTCTCAGAGGGATATGTGCAGTACACGTTTACGCCTGGCACGCCGTCCACAGCTGGTGAATGTACCATTCATGTGTATGATGTCTTTGCAGGCGACACGACATTCGTGCGTGACTATGCACTGACTGAGGACCGCCATCTGGCTATATACAATGGGCAGTATGGCGGCACTCCCCTGGAAATCCAAGAGTATGACATCCGAAGATTATCAACCGCGAGCATGACATGGCAACTCGTCGGCTCGGATGTAGTTTTGAATTTCAAGAAAGTGAAATGAACAAGAACGCCCGGCTTTGCCGTTTTGCTATGTAAAGAACTATCATCACCGCACTGCTCGCCCTCGTCCAGTTGGCGGGATGACAACAAACGGGAATGTGCAAGAATACAGTCCACAAACAACATTTTTCCGCGAAGAATGCAGGATTCTCGGAATAAATGCGTAAATTTGCAGCCAGAAACAGAATCAACATGGCTAAGAAGAACGAGAACGACCTGAAACTGGAAGCCGTCCCCGAAGAAATCACCGAGGAAGGCATCAGGATTTACGGCGAGACATCATACGAAAACCAGATGGCGGTGCTGAGCCACTATCTGCACAATAATCGCGAAGAAGTGGACGATGAACGCAAGGAAGAAATCATCCTCGCCATCCGAGAATTCCTCTCTCGCAAACAATTCCGACAAGAGGATAACGACGATGAATTGAGTGACGAACAGATTTGGATGGCAGCGGAATCGCCAATGCAATACAATCTCTTTGCAGACTTCTTCAAAGTTCCTTTCCCTGCCCCCGAACATCCCAAATTTACCTTCATCGACCTCTTTGCCGGCATTGGCGGCTTTCGCATCGCGTTCCAGAACCTTGGCGGCAAGTGTGTTTATTCGTCGGAGTTCGACGCAAAGGCTCAGGAATCCTATCTTGCCAACTACGGCGAAATGCCCTTTGGCGACATCACGAAGGAATCTACCAAGAAGTACATTCCGCAAGACTTCGACATTCTCTGCGGCGGTTTCCCCTGCCAGGCGTTCTCGCTTGCTGGTCGTCGCCTCGGCTTCAAGGATGAGACTCGTGGCACGCTCTTCTTCGAGATTGAGGCCATCCTCCGCAAGCATCAGCCCAAGGCTTTCTTCCTTGAAAACGTGAAGGGTCTGGCCATCCATGACAAAGGGCGCACGTTGAAGACCATCCTCGAACACCTCGACGATGCGGGCTATGACGTTGTGCCGCCGCAGATACTCAACGCAATGGACTACGGCGTACCGCAGCACCGTGAGCGCATCTACATCATCGGCTTCCGCAAAGACCTCGGCATTAACGTAGCCGACTTCCACTACCCGGAGCCAACGACCACGGGCGACAAGCGCCCAAAGTTCCGAGACGTAATGGAAAAGAAAGTTCCTTCCGTGAAATACTATCTCTCCACGGTCTATGTGGAAACGCTCAAACGACATACTTATTCCAAACAAGCAGCATAATCTATGGCACAGAAAGACCCTTGGACACGTGAGCAACTTATAATGGCTCTCAACGTGTATTGCAAGATACCATTTAAGGACGTAAAAGAATGGCATCCGATTATACAGAAATATGCTCCTCTCATCGGCCGCTCTCCCGTCGCACTAAAGATGAAAGTCGGCAACTTTGGACGCTTTGACCCTGTACTCAAAGCCAAGGATATAGTTGGGCTTTCCAATGGTAGTAAAGCCGAAGAACCTATTTGGAACGAATTTTGGGGCAATTCAGAGAAGCTTGCCTATGAGAGTGAAAGACTTTTTGCAGAACGTGCTGGCAAAACAATCGAAGACTTTACTGCGATTGACACCCGTGCAATTCCCGAGGGCAAAGAGCGTGAAGTAATCGTCCGCCAACGCGTCAACCAAAATTTCTTTCGCGAGGCAGTACTTACCGCATATCTGAACCAGTGTTGCATCACTGGAATAAGCAATACAACCCTACTGGAAGCATGCCACATCAGTGGCTGGGCAGACGATGTAAACAATCGAACAAACCCGAAGAATGGACTATGCATGAACCCCCTCTTTCATCGCGCTTATGACAAGTATCTTATCGCCATAACACCCGATTGCCATATCGTTATTTCAGAGAAGCTGTTAGACAGAGTAAAAGAAGAGAGATTCTTCTCGTATTTAATGAGTATTCAAGGTCGCAGTATAATCATGCCTGAGAAATTTTCACCTGATAAAGATTTATTGGCCAAGCATTTTGACATTTATAGTAGTCTACAATAACAAAAGAAGTTAAAGAGGATGAAAAAAAGGACTTTAGAGTTTTCCAGCAGTTTAGATTTCAAAGAGAGTTCCCTTGTCTGTTTCGATATGAAACGTACAAATTTCCTTTATCGCATAACAGGCGGAATTACACAAGAACAAGTGGACTTTTTGAATGCCATGAGCGACACAAAGGAAAAGAGACGTCAGGGATTCTTCCAGAAGTGGTTTGAGCAGATTGAAGAATGGGGCTACAAAGTAGAATATGCAGGAATGATGAATGATGTATTCTTTCGAAATCTGCGGTATATAGACACAAACTTTCATAGGATTCTTGCCGAATGCCTATTGGTATATTACAGCCATAAAACGGACAGCAAGTTATCGAACATATTGAAATTAGTCGCTGAAACAGACCCGTGTGAACTTCATGACGACCTTTCAGGGGCTAAATGGTATGAGTATTGTATGAAGCAATTCTTAATCATCTATGCCTTGGGCATGACGGCTAACAAGCCTTGGGATTGCAAGTATGTGGCGAACGGAGGATATATCGTAGTGAAAGAAGACGGTGACATCGTATGCTACCACTTTTATGACAGGAATCAGCTTGAAAATTATCTGTTTCATAATACCGCGTTTGACACTCCATCCACAAGCAGACATGAATTCTATCAGATATGGCGTGAAGAAAATGGCGAGACTTTCCTAAAACTCAATCCCCAAATTCGCTTTATACATGACAAATGATAGTCTTAGAGTGACTGACAACTAATAAATATAGAACATACAGAATATGCAGAAAACGTCGAACAATAAAGACTCGCGCCCTCCGTAGGAGAGATAGGCTGATGCTTCGGCAGTGGCAGAAAATATCGCATAGGCAAGAAATAAAATGTACCTGACGAAAAAAAACAAGCATTGCCTATTGCTATTTCATAACAGACTAAATGTATGCCATCCCTGCCAACAGCAGCACACGGAAACGTCTCGATTTGAGGGCGAACCACTGCCGGAACAGGACATTTCCTATTAAATATTCATAAAATCGCATGGGACAGTGCATGGCCTTTGCGATTTTATTGTATATTTGCACACGCAACAACCCAAATTGTGACTAACGTAAAGTCGAGTCAACGTGAATTAAAATTAAGTTTAACCTGGGTCAACCCTTATCGTGAGTAAGACCACAAGTAGTCAACTAAAATCGTTAAACGACAAGGTGATGATACGGATGGCCGGGAACGGCGGGATTTCGCTTACAAGCGCAAGCCCTTTTGCTTATAGCCATCCGGTCTTTTGCTTGTAGGCGCATGGCCTTTTGCTTATACCCAAGAACCTCAAAGAGCGGTGCTTCGTACCGACGGCAAGGTCAAGATGCACTGCCAAGGGCCACCTGCAGAACCCTGTGTTTGGAAAATTGGCATTTATGAACACCCAAATTGGCGCAGAACCACTTATTTTGGTAAGAGTTCCATTCTTCCTTTCATAATTTCAAAACTCAAACGATTGCGTGGATTATTGGCAGAAACTTTAGTGGGTTTTGCGGAATTATCTGTACTTTTGCAACAAATAAACTTTTGACAAAACGATATGAAAACAATGCGCATTTTATGCTTAGCCTTGCTGAGCTGCTGCTTGCAGGCAATGGCGGACAATAAACCTAAGCTGACCATCAACGGAACGACGGTGGACGGCCATCTGACAAGAATCATGTTTGAAGGCGATAATGCCTTGCTGGAATTCAGCGATGCCGACCTCATGGAGGTGGATATGGCATCGGTGATGGTGAACTTTGAATACGAGGCCGACCCTATCCCTACGGGAGTTGAAGACATTCAAGAATTAAAGATTAAAAAATTAAAGAATCAGGTGTACGACCTGCAGGGAAGGCTTGTTTCTTCGAAGAGCGAGAAGCGAATGAAGAAGGGCATCTACATTCAGAACGGCAAGAAGATCATCGTGAAGTAAGAAAGGAGGACGAACATGAAAAGAATAGCTATCATTTGTTGGATGTTGAGTGTTGGGTGCTGGGTGTTAGGCCTGCAGGCTCAACAAGTATGGAATTTCGCCGTGACCAGCGAGAGCGATGTGGCTCATCTGGCCGCTGATACAGAGAACTGGAGCTATACAGAGAAGAGCAACCGCTACGAAAGCAAGAAGGCTATCGAGGGAGCGGTGAAGGCCGAAGGTGTGGAACTCGACCTGACGAAGGGCCTGACCATCTCGGGGGCTGCTGAGAAGAAAATCAGAATAGACGTGAACAAGCGCCTTCAGCTGGCGGGAAAGAATATCTCCATCATCATTCCCAACCTGAAGAAGGGTCAGGTGGTGACCGTCGTCTGCGCCTCAACGGGCGACAATGCCACTACGTTCGACAAGCTGACGAACCTCTCGGGGGCTGAAGGATTCACGGCGGCCAACAGCAATACGCAACAGGAAGGCAAGGCCACCGTTGCCGCCGACGGCAATGTGAGCTTCAGTTCGAGTCAGGGTTCGATGAACATCTTCTCCATCAGCGTGGAAGATGGCGAAGAGGGTGGGGGAGAAGAGCAGCCGCAAACCGACCTGCACCATGTGGCCAAGAACATGGCCAAGAACCAGGCCGTGCTGATTACGAAGGATGGCGATGCGCTCTACTATAACACCGACGCGCTGAAGGAGATAGCCTTCGACGAGGAGACGGGAACACTCAGCGTGGTGGACCAGGCAGAAGAATGGACCGATGCCTATCAGAAGGATATCGCCCAACTGGCTTTCGCCAAGGCTTCGGCCGCAGGCCAGGAAGGTGAGGTAGACAATCAGGAGGGCAAGGTCGTCATCACCGAGGCGATGGGCTGGATGGAGTCGGCCTACGTGAAGTTTGAACCTTTCGAAGGGGCTTCTTCCTATAATATATATGTACGCGGTGGAGCGTATATCGACTATACACAGATAGACCACCAGCTCGTGCGCAACTATGGCGAGTATGGCCGCGCCGATGTGGTGGGACTGATGGCTGGCACTTACGACATCAAGGTGGTGCCCGTCGTGGACGAAGCAGAGAACACAGAGGCAGCCAACGAAGCACTCAACATCAATGTGGTGAACTACAGCCGTGTCGGCTTTGCCCACAAGGACTGCAGTGGGGTAGGGGCTTACAACGACGACGGCACGCTGAAGGAAGGAGCTGAAGTAATCTACGTGACGGCGAAGACCGCCAAGACCGTGACGGCTCACCTCTCTTCCGGCACGTTCACCGGACTGCAAACCATCATCGACGCCTACGAAAAGAAGCCGCAGGTGACTACACCGCTGGCCATCCGAATCATCGGTACGATTCATCCCGGAGACCTCGACGAGATGCAGAGCTCGGAAGAAGGTATAGAAGTGAAGGGCAACAAGGCCGACTGGCCCATGAACATCACCATCGAGGGCATTGGCGACGATGCCACGGTGTATGGTTTCGGCTTCCTGGTGCGCAACTGCCAGAGCGTGGAAATGCGCAACTTCGGCATTCTGCGCTGCATGGACGACGGCATCTCGCTCGATACCGACAACAAGAACATCTGGATTCACAACATCGACGTGTTCTACGGCAAGCAGGGAAGCGGCGACAAGGCGAAGGGCGACGGCGCCATCGACGTGAAGAGCGACTCGAAATATGTCACCATATCGGGCAACCACTTCTGGGATACTGGCAAGAGCACGATGTGCGGCATGAAGAGCGAGTCGGGTCCCAACTACATCAGCTACGACCACAACTGGTTCGACCATAGCGATTCGCGTCATGCCCGTGTCAGGACGATGAGCGTGCATATCTGGAACAACTACTACGACGGTTGTGCCAAGTATGGCGTAGGAGCCACTTCAGGAGCCAGTGTGTTTGCCGAGAACAACTATTTCCGCCACACCAAAGACCCCATCATGATTTCGCTGCAGGGAACCGACGCCAAGGGCGACGGCACCTTCTCTGGTGAAGAGGGCGGTATGGTGAAGGCTTTCGGCAATATCATCACCGAGAAAGGACAGTCGAGCAACTTCACACCCATCACTTACGCCGACAACCAGACATCGTTCGACTACTATGAAACGGCTACCCGCGACGAAGAGGTTCCCTCGTCGGTGGTGTCGCTCGTGGGCAAGCACAGCTATAACAACTTCGACACCGACGAAGACCTGATGTACGAGTATGAGGCAGACCCGGCATACGACGTGCCAGCTCTGGTGACAGGATGGACAGGTGCCGGCCGAATGAATCACGGCGACTTCCAATGGACGTTCAACAACAGCACCGATGACGAGAGCTATGCCATCAACACTGATTTGGCTGCTGCCCTCGACAGCTACAAAACCAAGCTCATCGGTTTCTTCGGCGAGGAGCAGGTGACGCCCGACAACCCGGACGACCCCGACAACCCCGATGATCCTGACAATCCCGACAATCCGCAGGGAGGCATCATCAGCGCTGCCACCAACTGCCACTTCACGGGCAAGCAGTGCTCCAACCCGTCGTTTACCGTCTCGGGCAACTATTCCGACAGCAAGGGTTCGGCTACGGTCAATGGCAAGACCTACACAGAGTGCCTAAAGATAGAAACGAACACCAGCGTGAAGTTCGAAACCTCTATCCCCATGACGATGACGCTCTATTTCGGATCTAACGAGGCTGCCAGCATCATGGTAGACAACATCAACTACAGCGACTCGGCCAACTTCATCAGCATCGACATCGAAGCAGGCCAGCACGAACTGAAGAAGAACAAGTCGGTGAATCTCTTCTACATCGACCTGGTTCCTCAAGAATAAGGCTTTTATAGTATTAAGAAAAGAGAAGGCATCACGCGGTGCCTTCTCTTTTTTTTCAATATTTTTCCTGATTTTTGTTTGAGTTTCAAATAAAAGCACTATCTTTGCATCAAAATTCATAATCTATTCACTAATAACAACAATTTAAAAACGCGAGACATGCAAAACACGAATCAAACAAAGAGCCAGCAACTCATGGAGCTGGAGGAGAAGTATGGCGCACACAACTATCATCCGCTGCCAGTAGTTCTGAACAAAGGTAAGGGTATCTACGTATGGGACGTAGAGGGAAAGAAGTATTTCGACTTCCTTTCGTCTTACTCTGCCGTCAACCAAGGCCACTGCCACCCACGCATCGTGAAGGCCTTGAAGGATCAGGCCGACCAACTCTGCCTCACCTCCCGTGCTTTCTATAGCGAGCCTTTCTGCGAATACGAGAAGTTCATGCACGACTTCTTCGGCTACGACCGTGTGCTTCCGATGAACACCGGAGCCGAGGGCGTGGAGACAGCCCTGAAGCTGGCCCGCCGCTGGGGTGCCGTGAAGAAGGGCATTCCCAACGACAAGATCAAGATTATCTGCTGCGAAGGCAACTTCCACGGACGCACCGTGACCGTCATCACCATGAGCAACGACCCGTCGTCGTTCGAGAACTACGGTCCGCTGACGCCTGGTTTCATTCGCATTCCCTATAACGATCCGAAGGCACTTGAAGAGGCCCTCGACAAGTATGGCGAGGAAGTCTGCGGCTTCATTGCCGAGCCCATCCAGGGTGAAGCCGGTGTGTTCGTGCCCGACGATGGCTATCTGAAGAAGTGCTACGACCTCTGCAAGAAGCACAATGTGCTGTTCATTGCCGACGAGGTGCAGACCGGTATCGCCCGTACGGGTAAGATGCTGTGCCACCAGCACGACGGCATCCGTGCCGACATCGTCATCCTGGGTAAGGCTCTGGGTGGTGGTGTGCTGCCCGTTTCGGCTTGCTTGGCCGACGACGACATCATGCTGAACATCAAGCCGGGCGAACACGGTTCTACCTTCGGCGGATTCCCCTTGGCAGCCCGCGTGGCCGTCGAAGCCCTGAAGGTGGTTGTCGACGAGCACTTGGTGGAGAACGCTGAGAAGATGGGTCAGATCTTCCGCGAGGAAATCAAGAAGATTAATTCGCCCTTCATCGTACAGGTACGTGGTCGCGGTCTGCTCAACGCCATCGTGACGAAGCCCATCGGCGACAAGACCGCCTGGGACATCTGTCTGAAGATGAAGGACAACGGTCTGCTGGCCAAGCCTACTCACGACGACATCATCCGCTTTGCTCCGCCTCTCTGCATCAACGAGGAAGAGATCAAGGAGGCTATCGCCATCATCAAGAAGACCTTCGAGGAAATGGCTTAGTCGTTAGGACATCAATTCAAGGAACGAGGAATGAGATTACCCATTCCTCGTTTCTTATTCTTAATTCCAACACAATTTCTTGGCATTTAACTTTTTTTGTGTACTTATTTGAAGGAAAAAAGCTGGATTCTGATTAACTTTGCACGCGAATCTGCAAAAGCAGACGACCTAAAAACAACTAAAGTATGCAGAACCGCAATTTAATTTCCATCACAGACCTGACCAAGGATGAGATTATTCAGCTCCTTCGTCGGGCGAAAGAGTTTGAGCAGAACCCCAACCAACGAATCCTTGAAGGAAAAGTGGTGGGGTCGTTGTTTTTTGAACCCTCCACACGTACTCGTCTGAGTTTCGAAACGGCCGTAAACCGTCTGGGAGGTCGCGTCATCGGATTCAGCGATGCTTCGACCAGCAGCCAGTCGAAGGGCGAGACGCTGAAGGACACCATCATGATGGTGAGCAACTATGCCGACCTCATCGTGATGCGCCATCCCTTAGAGGGTGCCGCACGCTATGCCAGCGAGGTATCTAAGGTGCCTATCATCAATGCCGGCGACGGCTCTAACCAACATCCCACACAAACGATGCTGGATCTCTACACCATTTATCAGACTCAGGGAACACTGGAGAACCTGACCATCACGATGGTGGGCGACCTGAAGTATGGCCGCACAGTGCATTCGCTCCTCGAAGCCATGCACTTCTTCAAACCCCGATTCAAGTTTGTCGCCTGCAACGAACTGCGTATGCCTGAGCAGTATAAGACCTACTGCAAAAAACTGGGCATCGAATTTGAGGAGACAACCGAGTTCAGCGAGCGTATCATCAACCAGACAGACATCCTCTACATGACTCGCGTACAGCGTGAGCGATTCAGCGACCTGATGGAATATGAACGCGTGAAGAATGTGTACACCCTGACAGCTTCCATGCTGAAAGGCTGTAAGCCCAATATGCGAGTGCTGCACCCGCTGCCCCGCGTAACGGAAATCGCACAGGATGTGGACGATACGCCACAGGCCTACTACTTCGAACAGGCACGCAATGGCCTCTATGCTCGTCAGGCTCTTATCTGCCGCGCACTGGGAATTTAACAAGCTAACAACTTGTCAACGCTAAAAAAAGAAGAAAATGAAAAATAATAAGAAAGAAATGGCCGTAGCCGCTCTGTGCAACGGCATCGTTATAGACCACATCCCCTGTGCATCACTCTTCAAGGTGGTCAATCTGTTAGGACTCGACAAGATGCAAAACAGCGTTACCATTGGTAACAACCTCGACAGCGGTAGCATGAAGAAGAAAGGCATCATCAAGATAGCCGACGTGGATATTCCCGAAGAAACGCTCAACCGCATTGCCGTCATCGCTCCCAGTGCCGTGGTGAACATCATTCACGACTACGAGGTAGTGAAAAAGCATCAAGTAGTACTGGCTGACGATTTGATTGACATCGTGAAGTGTAACAACCCGAAGTGCATCTCCAACAACGAGCCTATGCACACTCACTTCCATGTAGTGGATGCCGAGAACACCATCCTGCGCTGCCACTACTGCGAGCGCATCGTCGGTCACGATGAGGTGGTACTCATCTAACCCCTCACCCCTCACCTCTAAAATTATTTTATTCACCTTAATAACAAACAAAAGAATTATGCCAAGAAGTTTATCAGGAAGAAGTTTCTTGAAGTTACTCGACTTCTCCACCGAGGAAATTCAGTATTTACTCGAACTCGCTAAGGATTTCAAACACCTGAAGCGCACAAACACACCGCACAAGTACCTCACAGGTAAGAACATCGTGCTGCTGTTTGAGAAAACATCTACACGTACTCGCTGCTCGTTCGAAGTAGCTGGCAACGACTTGGGTATGGGCGTCACCTATCTTGATCCCGGATCATCTCAGATGGGTAAGAAGGAGTCGCTCGAAGACACCGCCAAGGTGCTCGGACGCATGTTCGACGGTATCGAATATCGCGGCTTCGACCAGCAGATTGTTGAAGACCTCGCCAAGTATGCCGGCGTACCCGTATGGAACGGCCTGACCACCGACTTCCATCCCACACAGATGCTGGCCGACGTATTGACCATAGAAGAGAACTTCGGCTACTACAAAGGCCTGAAGATGGTATTCATGGGCGACGCTCGTAACAATGTGGCCAACTCGCTGATGGTCGTTTCTGCCAAGCTCGGCATCAACTTCGTAGCCTGCGGCCCGAAGGAGAACATGCCCGACGAGAAGCTCGTGGCTACCTGCCGTGAGATTGCCAAGGAGAATGGTTGCACCATTACGCTGACCGACGATGTGAAGGAAGGCACCAAGAACGCCGACGTCATCTACACCGACATCTGGGTATCTATGGGTGAGGCTCCCGAACTTTGGGCAGAGCGCATCAAGCACCTCAGCCCTTATCAGGTGAACGATGCTGTGATGGCCAACGCCAACGAGAACGCCATCTTCCTGCACTGCCTACCCTCGTTCCACGACCTGGAAACCACTATCGGCAAGGATATCTACGAGAAGTTCGGCCTGAAGGAAATGGAAGTCACTGATAAGGTGTTCCGCTCGAAGCAGTCGAAGGTGTTCGACGAGGCTGAGAACCGTATGCACACCATCAAGGCCGTGATGTTCGCAACCCTGAAATAAACCAGTGGTAAGGAATTAGGGGTGAGAGGTGAGAGAAATGCTTCGTGGCAGCAATGCGCGAATCAAGTGGTTTTCTCTCACCTCTCACCTATCAACTCTTACCTCTCACTACTCACTACTTATCCTATAGAAAACCCATGAGAAAGCGTCTTGTAATCGCTCTCGGCGGCAACGCCCTCGGCAAGTCTCCCCAAGAGCAATTAAAGCTCGTGAAGAACACCGCATCCACCATCGTAGACCTCGTGGAAGAAGGCTACGACGTAGTCATCGGACACGGCAACGGCCCACAGGTAGGTATGGTGAACCTCGCTTTTGAATACTCTGCCAATAATGGCAGTGGAACTCCCTTGATGCCTTTCCCCGAATGCGGAGCCATGACTCAAGGATACATCGGCTACCACCTGCAACAGGCCGTCGGCCGCGAACTGGCACGCCGTAAGATGAATGTGCCTTGCGCCGCCGTCGTTACCCAAGTGGTGGTCGATCCGAACGACCCGGCCTTCCTGAAGCCCACCAAGCCCGTCGGCATGTTCTATTTCAAGGAAGATGCCGAGCACATGGCCAAGGAGACGGGTTATACATTCGTGGAAGACTCCGGACGCGGCTACCGTCGCGTGGTTCCTTCGCCCATTCCCGTGAAGATTGTGGAGTTGCCCATCGTTGAGCAGCTGGTCAGTCAGCACAACATCGTCATCACCGTGGGTGGTGGCGGTATACCCGTGATGGAGAAGTCGCCTGGCGACTATGAAGGTGTGGCAGCCGTTATCGACAAAGACCGCGCCTCGGCCAAGCTCGCTCTTGACCTGAATGCTGACATGCTGGTCATTCTGACCGCTGTGGAGAAGGTTTCCATCAACTTCAATAAGCCCAACCAGTTCGACCTCAGCCGCATGACCATCGAGCAGGCTCGCGAATACATCCGTCAGGGTCACTTCGCGCCAGGCTCTATGCTGCCGAAGGTGGAGTCGTGCATCTCATTCGTCGAGAACACCAAGGGAGGAAAAGCCCTCATCACATCGCTCGAAAAGGCACGAGAAGCCCTGCAGGGCAAAACAGGTACTATTCTTGTAAAAGATTAGTATTCAAGGATACTCCCGATAACAGCCCCTTTATAACTCTGCTACCATCAAGATAGCAGAGTTAATTGTTATTCTTTTCATTCTTCACCCTTCATCCAAAAAAAGTTAAATCTGACAAAAAATCTTTTCTATCGGAAATAATCTCAAGGGATATTCGTAAATTTGCAACATTATTAATAATCTAAATTCTAAACCAAACGACATTTATGAACAATTCCGTAATCACATTCCCCGTACCGGCCAACGAACCGGTGAAAGCTTATCTGGCTGGATCGCCAGAGCGTGTAGCACTCGAAAAGGAACTGGAACGCCAGTCGAACATCGTGGTAGACATCCCCATCATCATCGGTGGCAAGGAAATCCGCACGGGCGACACCGGCAAGGTGACCTGCCCGCACGACCACAACCACGTGCTGGCCACCTATCATAAGGTAGGAAAGAAGGAAGTAGAGCTGGCCGTAGAGACCGCTATGGAGGCTTGGAAGGAGTGGAGCCGCACACCGTGGACCACCCGCGCCGCCATCGTGATGAAGATGTCCGAACTGCTGGCCACGAAATATCGCCCCATCATGAATGCTGCCTGCATGCTGGGCCAGAGCAAGAACATCTATCAGGCAGAGATCGACTCGGCTTGCGAGACGATTGACTTCTTCCGCTACAATGTTCACTATGCTTCGAAGATCTACGCTATGCAGCCGAAGGATGGCAACATGCAGCTGAACCACACCGAATATCGTCCGCTGGAAGGCTTCGTGCTGGCCGTGACGCCGTTCAACTTCACCTCCATCGCCTCGAACCTCTGCATGACACCGGTGCTGATGGGCAATGTGGCACTGTGGAAGCCCTCTACCACCGCTCTGCTGTCTAACTACTACCTGATGCAGCTCTATAAGGAAGCTGGTCTGCCCGACGGCGTGGTGAACTTCCTGCCGGGTAGCGGCGCACTGATTGGCGAGGTGGCCACACAGTCGAAGTATTTCGCCGGCATCCACTTCACGGGTTCTACGGCTACGTTCAAGTCGCTCTGGCAGCAGGCCTGCGGCAATCTCGACAAGTATATCTCTTATCCGCGACTGGTGGGTGAAACGGGTGGCAAGGACTACATCTTCGTGCATCCCTCAGCCGACAAGAAGGCTGTGGCTACAGCTGCCTTCTGCGGAGCTTTCGAGTTCCAGGGACAGAAGTGCTCGGCTGCCAGCCGCATGTATATCCCGAAGTCGATGTGGGCTGACGTGCTGGCCGACATCAAGGCAATGGCTTCCGAGGTGAAGATGGGCGATGTGAAAGACCCGACGAACTTCATCAACGCTGTCATCGACGAGGCTTCGTTCGACAAGTGCCAGTCGTATATCGACTTTGCCGAGAAGGCTGCCGACGCCAAGATTGTCATGGGTGGCAAGTGCGACAAGTCGGTGGGCTGGTTTGTAGAGCCTACCGTCATCGAGACATCTAACCCGCACTTCAAGTCGATGGAGGAAGAGATCTTCGGCCCCGTGCTGACGGTCTATCCGTACGACGACGACAAGGTGGACGAGACGGTGCGTCTGCTCGACGAGACTTCGCCCTACGGTCTGACGGGTGCTGTCTTCGGTCGCGACCGTCTGGCTGTGGAGAAGATCACCAACGACCTCTGCTACACCGCCGGCAACTTCTATATCAACGACAAACCGACAGGTGCCGTGGTGGGCATGCAGCCCTTCGGCGGCGCTCGTGCCAGTGGTACGAACGACAAGGCCGGTGGTGAGTTCAACCTCATCCGCTGGATTATCCCGCGCGTCATCAAGGAGACGCTCGTCTCGCCCACTGACTACCGGTATACTTATCTGAAATAGTATTCTTCTCGGGGAGCGAGGAGTGAGGAGCGAGGAGCGAAAAGAGTAATCTCACTCCTCTCTCCTCTCACCCCTTACCTCTCACCTCTCATCCCTAAAAAACCATGAAAGAAAAAAACATGACCCCGTGTCAGGTGAACGTTTCATCTGAGACGGGACGCTTAAGAGCCGTGCTGCTCCATCGTCCCGGAGTGGAGATAGAGCGCATGACCCCACTGAATGCCGCCCACTGTCTGTATAGCGACATTCTCAACAAGAACAGTGTAGACCAAGAATACAGCAATTTCTGCGGCGTGCTGGAGCGCTGGACCAATGTCTATTATGTGGAAGACATCCTGGAAGAACTGCTCCGCCGCGACGATATCAAGACCAACCTCGTGCGCGAAAGCGTATTTCACTATGGTCGCCGACCAGTGAAACAAGCCGGGACGACGGGCGACCAGCTCTTTGAGACGCTGATGCAGATGGACAACGTGCAGCTGGCACGTGTGCTCATCGAGGGCTACGAGAACCCACAGTGGGACGGCCTCAGCGAAGACCGCTATCTTCTGGAGCCGCTCTACAACCTCTTCTTCACCCGCGATGCCTCATCAACCGTCTACAACCGGGTACTGATCAACTCCATGAGCTTTGAAGTCCGCGAACGCGAGACGCTCATCTACGAGGCCATCTTCCGCCACTTCTTCGGCGTGGAGCTGCTCAATGCCACGCAGTGGAACAACAAGGCACGCACCGAAGGAGGCGACGTTCACATCGCAGCACCTGACCTGCTCTGCATCGGCGAGGGCATCCGCACCAACGCCAAGGGTATAGAATACCTGGCACAGACCTTCGCACGCGAGCGCGAACATTTTAATATATTGGTACAAGAGCTGCCCCATGAGCCAGAGTCGTTTATCCATCTCGACATGGTGTTCACCTTCTTGGGCAAGCACGAGTGCATGGCCTTCGAACCGATGCTCAAGAAGAACGGCCTCTTCAGCGGCAAGGACACCACGCTCATCAGCATCGACAACGGCAAAATCAGCTACAAGCAGGTACCCAATATCGTCAGCGGACTGCATCAGTTAGGCTGGGACATCGAGCCCGTCATCGGCGGTGGCAGCGATCCCTGGATGCAGCTGCGCGAACAATGGCATAGCGGCGCCAACTTCTTCTCGATGGGCGACGGCAAGATCATCGGCTACCGACGCAACAGCCATACCATCGATGCACTCGACCGAGCAGGCTTCGCCGTGCTTCCCTCTGAGGACATTGTCAGCGGCAAGGTGAAGATGGAAGACTACGAGAAGTTCGTAGCCGTCTTCCCCGGCAGCGAACTGCCCCGTGCCGGAGGTGGTGCCCGCTGCATGACGATGCCTATCCTGCGCGACGAATAGCAGGAGGAGCGGGGAGCGAGGTTATTGTTCATATACTCGTCCGGTGTGTTATGGCTCTGCCATATCAACAGTCTCCGCTGGAGGGGATTTGCAATCCCCTCCACCCGCTCCTCAATCATAAGGATCCACCCATAAAATGCAAAAAACTATGACAGACAGCTTCCACCAACACCACTTTCTGAGGGAATGGTATATGTGTTTACCATCCGTCATGTTCCTTTTTGTTACGTTTTTCTCGTCGGAAGTTTGTGCCGCGAACGACAAAAAGGAGGTTTATTGTCCGATGGTGAAGATAGAAACAGAGCGTTTGCCAGATATGAACATCGCTCGTTCTGGCCACTCTTTGCTCTATGTGAACGGCGAACTGACTGCCATTGGTGGCCATACCACAGGCTTCAAACCCACGCCCACCGCGGAGTATTTCGACGGGAAGAAGTGGCATACGATGCCCATGACTTACACCCATGACGATGGAACAGCCCTGGTCTTGCGTTCGGAAAAGGTTCTCATTATGGGTGGCCACGAGAAAAACTTAGGCATCGGACAGTCGTATGAGGTGGAGATCTATGACCCCAAAGACCATCGTTTTACGGGCATTGGCTGCTTAGACAGGAAGCGTACGCTCTTCAGTGCCTTGGAGATAAACAGCGGCAAGGTGGTCATTGCCGGCAACTGGTACAACGACGACGACATTGAAATGAGTTATATCGAGGAGAGAGGAGAGAGAGGTGCGAGGTACGAAGCGAAGAGCGTGAAGCCAAGTTCGCAGATGCGCGTCAACCCCTTTATTCTTCGCACGTCAGCCGACAACGTATTCATCGTGGGTCAGCTGAACACATGCGGCGAGTTTTTCGATACCATCGTTGTTGACCAACTGCACGGCGACCCCCTCCATATACCTCTATTTGACACTTGGAAACCCGCTAATTCTATCTCTCCATACGCCATAGGCGACTGCTTTATCGGCAATGAGACGAAGGGTGACTACCGCAGTCTGATACCAGTTATCAATAAAGAGGGACAGATGGCCATAGCCCTGCTCACTGATACCGTGTTCACGCTCCTGCCGACGAGTCCCACTTTTATCCCACTATTGAGGAGAGAGGAGTCGGGGATTGCAAATCCCCTCCAACGAGAGAGGAGAGAGGAAAGTAATCGGGGAGCGGGGAGCGGGGAGCGGGGAGCGAGAAATGTAATCGAGGAGAGAGGAGAGAAAATAGAATTTTTTTCGAGCATCATTGTAGACCGGCAGGCGCAGCGGGCCTATCTTATCGGCGAGGGGTCGCGGGTCTATGTGCTGTGTATTGACTACAGCCGCAGTCCTGCTCCTCTGACCCTTTACTATACCGACCCGCTGCCTGTTACTTCTTGTGTATATACTCTCGACGGACAGGGCGACCTGATCATCTCTGGCGGTATGGAAGAGAGCAACTTCAGTCCTTCGGCAACGGTTTACCGGTTGCCGGTAGGGGGAATTCGAGGAGTCGGGGATTGCAAATCCCCTCCAACGAGCGAGGAGCGAGGAGTGAGAGGAGAGGGAGAAGCGGGCATAGCTTGGTACTTTTGGGTATTGGGTGCAGGGTGTTTCGTGTTGGCAGTTGGTTGTTGGCTGTTGATACGGCGAAGCCGTAACACACCAGACATGGGATTTATCGAGGAGCGGGGAGCGGGGAGCGAGGAAGCTCCAACCACCCCTGCCACTGATGCGAATAACGAACTGATGGACAATATCTGCGCCTTGATGGAAGCGGAGCAGCTCTACCTGAATGCAGAGCTGAAGCTGACCGATGTGGCACGGAGGGTTGGCAGCAACCGGAATGCGGTGTCGGCCTGCATCAACCGGGAGCGCAACTGTTCGTTCACGCAGTTTGTGAACGAATACCGCGTGAAGCATGCGCAGGAGATTATCCGAAAACACCCCGACATCAAGGTGTCTGAGATATGCTATTCGTCGGGATTCTCCAACGAGACCACCTTCTTCCGCACCTTCCGTTCGGTGACTGGCATGACCCCAATGGAGTGGAAATCGACTCACAAATGATACTTTGTGAGTCGATAATGTTGTTTTGTAAGTGACTTTCGCTCGCTTGCTTGTATCTTTGCAGCCAGTTATTAACCAAAAATACAAGTAAGCATGAAGAAGATTTTACTATCATTGGCGCTTCTCGTGGTGGCGATAGCCGCCCAAGCGCAAGACGATGTAGCCCAAGGCGAACTCAACTACATCTTTGATGACGAAACAAAGACGGCCACCGTCACCCAAAACCGCTGGTGGCTAGACTATGGCGGTGGTATGGGAGGCCAGTGGCACAACACGTATGAAGGCGACATCGTCATCCCAGAGACCGTGGGAGTCTATACCGTGGTGGCCATCGGCGAGTCGGCCTTTGCCAATTTAAACTCCGACTCCAGGTCCATCTCGTCTATCAGCATTTCCAAGACAGTGAAGACCATCGGTAACCAAGCCTTCCGAGGCTGCTACAACTTGAAGAGCATCACCATTCCCGCCACGTTGGAGAGCATCGGAAACATGGTGTTCAATGGTTCGGCCATCGAGACGCTGACCATCAGCGACGGCGACACCCCGCTCGCCATCGGCGAGAGTGGCTCGGTGGTAG